>ENA-ORXT01000037-ORXT01000037.1-marine-metagenome-genome-assembly--contig:-NODE-37-length-181365-cov-10.452369_pt1 | contig 181365 bp, 114 predicted proteins | sample MGYA00237868_ERZ511482 | MGnify/ENA metagenome assembly ERZ511482
TCCATAAGTTCGCTCGTTCGCTCATATGGAATCAGTTGATAATTCATTAGGTAGGTGCAGAGGCCCTTAAACCTACGACCATATTGCACATTCCCACGTACGTGAGTTGGATATTCACCAACGTTTTTGTGTTGACAATTAGGGCAACATTTCCGTACGGCCTGATGTTCTATGATTTCTACAAGTTTTTCTGGCAGCTCGACTTCTTGACGTCGATTTGCTATATCGCCAACTACTTTATCTAGTGAACTGCCACACTCTGTGCAGTTTGGCACGCTATATGGAATAATTTTATCTGGCGTTTTGCTGAACTTCAGCGTCCGTCCGTCGTGACCACCTTGGGCACCCGACTTTCGTTCAGATTTTTTCTTGCGTGATTTTGCCTTGTCAAACTTGTCGCTCGAAGGCGGTTTGTCACTATTTTGACTATTTTTATTTACTCTTTTCTCAAGCGCGGCGATTCGGGCTTCCAGTAGCAGAAACAGCTCTACAAATTTTTCTGGCTCTTTTTTACACTGCTCGATTAGCTCGTCTCGGCGACTCATGCTTTTAACTCTATTGACTTATTCACTTTCTTGCAAATTTTTACTGCTTATAAAACAGCTGCTGAGTAAATACCACAATCTTATAGTGCCCTCTCCAGTTATCCTAAACAGCATCCTCTAGATTATCCCAATCCTTTTCGAATGATGCCAAATTCATATTGCTCCAAAACGTAAAGCTTTTATTTGATTAAACATTAGGGAATTCTGTCCTCATAGAGGATATATTTAGAGCATCAGCCAGCTTTCTTGCCGATATTGGAAAGTTCAGCCGGTTGGGTTGCAGAGTTGCCATTAAGATGTTCAATAATATCAACAGCGTTCTTAACTGGTTCAGATAAATTTTTACGTTCAAGTTCTAATTTTTCTTGTAAAAATTTATGTTTAAGTTCAAAATCAGCAAATACTTCGCTCCACTTCTGTACATAAATTTTGTATCTATCAACAGAATAAACTAAAGAGCGCTCACCGTGGCGTTGTGAGTTTTGCAGCTCCAGTTCTATATATCCGGTTGAACTAAACCTATTCCCGACTAAATGAAATTCCCACGTCGCATTACTGCCGTTAAATTCGGGTTGGCTAAGTATTACGCTCATATATTTCTTGACTTGACTGAGTTCTTTCTCACCTAAGGCGACATTAGGATGCTTCAGTTCAATGACTACATTATGTATCGAATTTGCATTGAAAGCCTGACGTACCATAAAGATATCCATCTCTTTGTTCTTATCAGGATGCTCAATTGAAACATCTAAAGCTTTGCCTGTTAGATGGTGTGTATGTCTTCTGAGCGCTTCTTCAAATTTTGGCTCTGCGGCGGTTACTAAATGGTATTGTTCACCAAATATCCAGTAATGACTCTCAATAAATTTTTGGATATGATCACGTTCATTAGCCTTTAAATCTGGATTGTAAACAAGTGATTTTAATTCATCGATCGCTTTATAACGGTCCTCAATCAACTTAATTGTTTGGATGATGTTTGATAGTTTCGTTGTGCGAAGCAAATGTGAAAATTCTTCTCGCTCGCCTGAATCTAGGTGTATAATTCCATCTAATAAATCCAGAAGTTGATCTCTTTCTCCAGAATCGATGATTAGGTTTAAGAAGTGAACAAAGATTTTCTTCTGCTCAATATTTAGTGAATTGAAAATCTTTGGTTCAGCCTGATATAGTGCCCTAATCATACTTTCAAGTTCACGTCGTCGATGTAAGTCCCAATCATTGTTAGAAAATTTAGGGAATGCACCGCTTCGTTTGAAATCCTGAATTAGGGTATCCGTATATTTTTTCAGGAATGGACGTCGCTTGTCTTGAAGAAATTGTTCAATAAATTTCAGCAATTTTTGAGTTGTTTCATTTTGAGGAAGACCGGATAGCAGGGTAGGCTGTTCTTCTATTTCATCTAACCCAAAAATAGGAGATGCGTTGTCAAAGAAATCGCTGCGAATAAAAACACTATGATAAAATCCATCCCCTTTGTTATTTAACGTTGTTGTTTTTTTATGGATTTCCACACCCGCTGAATCGATGAAATAATATCTTGAATATTCGCGGTGAAGACTTTCCGTCCATCGAATGTATTTGATATGAAATTTTTCGCTCCGGATATTGTGTTCAAATTCCTTTCGCTCACCAATATTTGCTTCATACCCAATATCGATTCCATTAATCTGCAACTTATATCCGATGTTTAGCTCTAGAAACCAGCCAAATTCTCGAACAAGATAGTCAAATATCTCCGATTCAAAATCATCATAGACAATACTGTGAATACCCGTAAATTCAACAATTGTGCCTGTTTCTTCATCGGTAAGTTCCTCAGGAGATTCGTCATACCTGTCTAGTTGGTCTGAGGATATCTGCAGAGAGTATTCATAGTTAATATCATCGGTATTTCTGTACACCGTCGTCCACTTTGCATTCGTTGCAAATCGGAAGAAAGTTAGCCGTCCAACACCATTTTTACCATGAATTGCCGAGATTTTTCTATGGTTTTCGGAATCTATCTCCTTTTCTGATTGGAAAAATGGTTTGAATTTATCTTGCAACAAATCATGCCTGATACCATAGCCGTTATCAGCAATTCGAATATCGGAAATCGTCCCAATTTCATTAGAATTCACTTCTATGTTTATAGTTGTTGCTTTAGCATCAAAACCATTCCAAACATATTCAGCTATAGCTTTCGGAGTATTGTATTGCTTTAGTGCCTTTTTGATGCCAGATGAGGTAATTAAAACATTTTGCATTCAGGTATGCCCCCTGATTGACTGACAAAACGTGAAGAGGCGTGTCTATCCAAACCCGACAAAATAGTCTAAACTTCTCTATTCACACTCAAATGAAAAGGAGAAGAAGGAAATGGAAAACACGCCTCAGTTGTATGATACGTTAATGGAAGTGTACGGACAACATAACAAATGGTTGGATAAGCGACATTTAAAGACCTTGGTATGGATAGTGATAGGTGTAATCTTATCAGCGAAAATCAGTATAACGGAATGGGTGCCCTACGCAGTCACATCGGCATTGGCAGCAAGTACCCAAAGACGATTTTCTCGGTGGTTACACAACGAACGAATCGAAGTAAATAGCCTATATGCCCCGCTAATATACCAAGCAATATCCACATGGGACGCTGGACCATTATACCTTGCACTAGATACATCAATGCTGTGGAATAAGTACTGTTTAATCAGAATTTCGGTCATCTACAGAGGGCGGGCCGTGCCTTTAGTATGGTCTGTAATCGAACATCCAAGCAGTACAGTAAGTTTTGATGCATATCGACCGCTCTTAGACCAATCATGGGAAATTTTGAGTGAATGCGCTTGTTATGACGTCGTTTTCTTAGCGGATCGAGGCTTTGCAGAGACAGAACTCATGGAGTATCTGAGCAAACAACTAGGTTGGCATTGGCGAATTCGCATTAAAAAGAGCTTCAAAGTACGCCGTAAAGGGCACCGAACCTGTAATATTCGGTCAATCTTTCCACCAGCAGGGCATGCTCATTTTCTCAAGGATGTTCTCATTACTGATGGGTGCTTTGGCCCCGTATCACTTGCTATTGCCAGTCATCATTCGACTGGCGAAGAGTGGATTGTCGCTAGTGATGAGCCCACAACAGTAGAAACTTTTGATGAATATGGTCTTCGCTTCGATATAGAAGAGAATTTCCTCGATGATAAGTCTAACGGCTTTCAATTGGAGTCATCTCGAATCCGTTCGGCTAAAGCTTTAGAACGGCTTTGCCTTGTACTTGCTATGGCAACACTTTATCTCGTTTCCCAAGGCACGGCCGTTGTCTCTGCTGGAAAGCGACGCCTTGTCGATCCACATTGGTTTCGGGGCAACAGTTATCTCAAAATCGGCTGGAAATGGGTCAAAAGAGCTGTCATTCAGGGCGAAATGCTCACTCGTACCCTTTTCCTTGATGATCAACCCGACCCTGAACTGGCCATCTCGTCTAAAAACCAATGGCACAATTTGCCGGATATGCGCTTTACCGTCACATTTTTCGATTTTTCAACCACTATTCCTTGTCAAGACTCTGCTTAATGAGTTTTGTCAGTCAATCAGGTTATTGACCCCAAAAGGAACCCGCGATGATATTTGTTAATCAATCAAAAAGGGCCATCTTTTCAATTATTGAAAAGATGGCCCTTTTTGATTGATTAGCTGATCTGCTGATTAACGCAGCCCCGTCAACTGCCGCGAAATCACCATGCGCTGAACTTCGCTGGTCCCCTCGTAGATCTCCGTAATCTTAGCGTCGCGGAAGTAGCGTTCTAGCGGCAGCTCTTTGGAATAGCCCATGCCGCCATGGACCTGAATTGCCTGCGTGGTGACCCACATAGCGGTCTCGCTTGCATAGAGCTTAGCCATGCTCGATTCGAGGGTATAGCGGCCGCCATTTTTCTTGGCTTCGGCCTTGGCTAATGCTGCTTGATAGATCAACAATCGGCTGGCATCGACGCGGCACTTCATGTCCGCCAACTTCTGCTGGATCATTTGGAACTGGCCGATTTTGCTGCCAAAGGCTTCGCGCTCTTGGGCATAAGCAACGCTAGCTTCAAAGGCGGCTTCGGCTATCCCCAATGCTTGGGACGCAATGCCAATGCGGCCCGCATCCAGCACCGTCATGGCAATTTTGAAGCCCTCACCCTCCTCACCCAAGCGCCGATCCACGGAACACTCATAGTTGTCAAAGATAATTTCGCTGGTGGCCGAGGCGCGGATGCCCAACTTTGGCTCGGTCTTGCCTAGTTTGAAGCCGGGTTCGTTGGTGTTGATCAAAAACGCGGTGACACCGTTGTGCTTTTTCTCGGGCTGGGTCATGGTAAAGAGGACAATGTGATCCGCAAAGGGGGCAGAAGTGACCCACGACTTGGTGCCGTTGATGACGTACTTATCGCCTTTACGCACCGCGCGGCTAACCATGGTTCCTGCGTCGCTGCCGCTCATGGGTTCAGTCAGGCTGTATGCGCCAATCGCTTTGCCGCTAGTGACGGGGACGAGAAACTGCTGCTTCTGTTCTTCGGTGCCAAAGTTATAAATGCCGTTGCAGTAGAGCGAATTGTTAACCGACATGATCGTGCCATGGCTCGCATCGGCTTTGCAGACTTCGGTCAGCGCCAGTACGTATGCCATCGTGTCCATGCCCGCGCCGCCATACTCTTCGGGCGTTTCGATGCCCATAAAGCCCAGCCCACCCATTTGGCGCACCGTATCAATCGGGAAGTCACCCGTTTCGTCATGGTGTTCGGCAATAGGTGCAATTTTGTTTTGAGCAAAGTCGCGCGCGGCTTCCTGGATCATTTTGTGTTCGTCAGTGATAAAGTCAAACATAGATTCCGTCTATTCCTTTAATTTTTCTTGAAGTTGGTTGACAAATGCTTGGTGTTCTGGTGATTGAAGGCCAGCTTGTACTGTTGCTAACGCTGCGCCCAAATCATCATCCAGCAGCGCTTTTGTATTTAACCATAACCCTGATAGCGCGTGGCTTTTCACAACACCTTGATCGTCCTGTTCAAGTTGTTGATACTCACCCTTTTCTAAGTGATACCAACGTATTTGCTGATCCTTAACGAGCCAAACCAGATATTCCTGTATACCATTACGTCGATAAGCGTTAGTTTATCATGCATATCATATGATGCAGTGCTATTGGCGATTTCTGCTATGAATTCAGGAGAACCTTGAATATATCCGTCTTTATCTACAATAGACGATCCGCCAGCCGCTTTCTGAATCCGTAAAAGGATGTCGGGCTGCGGTTCGTTATCTAAATCTAAACGAACTGTGGCACTATCGCTTAATTCGGTTCCAAGCGTTCCGATACGATATACACCAAGCATCGTTAATAGAATTGCATGTGGTTCACCATGTGCTTTGTGATTCACTGGTGATGGCATGTAGACAACCCCTTCAATGAGTTCGGCTTTTTTTGTAGTGGGCATTGCATTATAGCGCCGTTCAAATTCAGAGCGCGTCAATCGATCTCCGTTCTGCAAGCGTAGAATTCTTTTCACATCCGAGTTTGTTTGACCTTTGTCAGACTTTTCGATTGTAATCATTATGAGAATTTTTCCCCTAAACGATCAAGCTGAATTGTGACTATGTACGTTATTATAGCATAAATATTAGCTGCTAAAAGTGATCTACCGTCATTCGAGAATCAATTTTCGGCATCACACGCCCAGATTCCATCCTCGTTTTGAACTAACCCCAGAAACTGAGTCGGCTCAAAGGTATTGTTGATATTTTGCTCGTCGCGATAGCCACCATCTGTTTTGGGCTTAACCACCGAGAAATGGAGATGTCGCCCCGTTGGTCGAGTGGGCGATCCTGACCAGTTTCCCTGCCGCCCAAGCAACGTTCCAGCTATGACGAAAACCTCGTAGCTTCCGGGTGGAAAGGCATCATCAATGTATGCGACCGTGCCGTCTGCCGAAGCCATGTGAGTATAGTAGGTCCAAATATCTTGATCGGATAGCGCTGGATCGATTTGGCTAAGGGGAAAGTCTGGGTGGTGGATGATAACGGTGCTTTTCCAGCCGCTTTCACGCGTGAGATAGCCATCGTAAGCAGCAACGATTGGAGTCATGTTATTTTCAGGATCGGGGCCGAAGATATCTAGACCGGAATGACGATGTCCCGGGCGGAAGCTGTCATCCCAGCCAAAGCCAAGATAACCAGTGGTGGGCAAAATCATAAGTGCATCGCCGCAGCGAGCGCCAACCGCTAGGGACCACGAGGGGTGGCTGATTGGATCGTTGAACCATGTGCGCAGGCGGTTGATTTTTGTGGGCGTGGGCGGTGAACCAGAATCAGTGTAATACCAAACTGCAACAGTTGCGCTCAGCAAGCCAAGCAAAATCAGGAATCCAAAACAGCTCTTTTTTATCATGATGATTGTTTTTAGAGTAGCTTTACTGCGCAAACCAGCGGCGGAATAGCTCCACCTCGAAGCGATAAGCTGATCTCGGCTCGACTTCTTCGATTAAATCGCGACGGCAAAGTAGCGCAACCGTCTGAGCAAGATCCTGATCCAAATTTTTGTCCAACTCTTGGCCTAACGGTGCTTGATTGGCTATACGTAATGCTTCGAGTGAGACCGGCTGATGGTTGCCCGCCTCGGCTATCGCCCGCAGAACCGCCTGCCCCGATGCGCCAACTTGATTCGCCATTTCTGTAAAAAAGAAGCTGCCACTTTCTAGCGCATTGGGGATTGCAGCCTCGACATCGGCCACTGTGGCGAGCCGCCGCGTTTCGGGCGGTCCCTCATTTTTCAGGGCCACAATTTCGTAGCAGATCAGCTGCGTCAACGCTGGATGACCGCTGGTCAAGTTGCGCACGTGGGCAACTGCATCCGGCTCGTAGCGTAGAGAAAAGTCTGGCACGGGCCGCTCGATTAACTGCGTAGTTTCGGCCTCGCTTAGATAGCCCACCGCAACGGTCTGCACATTGACCAAATAGCTGGCCCAGTGGCGCATTTCGCGCAGAGCGTGCGAGCTGGTAAGCAGCAATTTGAATTGGGGGCGATGCTGAATGATGTGGCGCAAAGTACCCAAAACGGCCTCGGCCTCGAATCGACCGGACGTGATCGCCTCGTCCAGCGCTTCGATCTCGTCGAGTGCCAGCAGCGCCCGCTGGTCGCCCAGCGTCTCCTCCACGCTATCCAACCACTCGTCGAAAATCGTAAATGGATCCGCCTGTAGATCGGCACGCGCAAGCTTGGGCAGTGCAACGTCGCGCTGCCGCCGTGCGGAGGTGCTCATACCGCGCGCCAGGTTGTAGAGAAAGCCAGCGTAATCGCCCGCTAGCGAAGTGGGACCCTGCATGTCCACAAACATGGGCACGATGGTGCTAGGCAGCAGCCGCCCCAAGTTGTTGAGCAGCGACGTTTTGCCCATGCGTCGCTGACCATAGAGCAGCAGGGGCGCATGTTGTTGGTTGAGCAGCAACTGTTCGATGCGCACACTAATGTCGGTGCGCCCCACAAAGATCTCTTGCTGCGCGGTCAGCGGCACGCCAATAATGTAGGGCGAGTCGATCTCTTGGCGCAGCTCAACGGTGCTGGCAAGCTCGTGCGATTTGTCGGCCACAATGGTGCGCCAATCCGTGGCAACTGGACGGAAGCGGTCGGCGTATGGTTCACTGCTGCGGGTCAACTCGCGCAAGAGGCCGTCTAATCGATCTTCGACCGCGCCAAGTGCCAGCCGCTGATTGTAGGCGCTCTCTTGCGCCAACGCTGCGCTGAGATCTTCGCCGATGCGGCCAAAGGTGCGCAAAAGCGAACTGGCGGGACCTTCTAATTCGCCCGCAGCCAATCCGTGGGTGGCGCTGGTAATTTCGGCCACGCTTTCTGCATCTTCCAATCGGCGCGCGTCCAACTCTATCTGCGCGGATTGGGCAACTTTCTTTTGGTGACCGCTGCTCAAAAATTCCATCGCGGCCTGACTCTCGGTGGGGCTATTTTCTAGCGCCAGCAGTAGGTGATCTTCAAGGCTGGACATGGGCCATCGTTGGCGCTCGTCCCAGAAGACAGAGTGACGACGGAACTTCAGCTGAACGGCGCTCGGTTCGGTGGACAACCGTTTATTTTCAAGCTGCTGTTGATCCAAACGGAGCAGAAAGCTGTTCCAGAGAACTTGGAATGGATAAAGCAGAACCGGCAGCCAAACTTGATAGGCTAACCCCACGGCAATGCAAAGAAAGCTCCCTACAAGCAACATCTGAAAGCCGCCGCTAACTGGTTCGGAAAAGGCAACAAATGCACCGCCACCACCCAGCGTGCCCGCGATAATGCTGGCCCACGGACCGGCAAAGCGTTTGACCAGAGCAAAGGGCAGCACAATCGCTGTGCCAAAAGCTGCGCTAAAGAGTGGCCCAAGCATGAGCCCACTGAATCCAATCGAGGTGTTGATGTTAGCGTTCGAAACGCGTAAAACCACATCATTAATGGCAACATTTTCTATCCCGATGCCGCTTAGGCCCAAATCATCCAAAACAATGCCATAGAGCACCGTGCGCATGAGCCCAACCATAAGCGCCAAGCCAACCCCCCAGCCAAGCCCTAGCAGCACCCGACCGCTGGCAATAATCAGCGTCAACGCAAAGACTGCGCCGATAACAACGCCACTATACATGCCGCTAAGCAGCGCAGAATCGGCTCCGCTGGTGAGCAAGTTAGCCGTGGCGCGCGCAATGGGGATCGAGACGCCGACCACAATCGCGCTCAGCAAGATTCCTGCAAAAATACCGCCGATTCGGCTGGTCAATTTGTAGCGTCTTTCGCTTTCGGGGATGCTGGCTGCGATGCTGCCGATAATGCCAATTGCCACGTAGCTGACAATGCCGTTGACGGTAGTCGCGCGTTGAATATCGCCCGCGCCGATCATCTTGACAATGTCACCTACAACCAGCACAAAGCCAGCCAATCCGCTGGCAAGGCCGATCCCAGTACCGCCGATGACGACCGCTGCCAGCCCCGCTGCCACATTCATAATCAGCCCAATAATGATGCCTGTAACCAGTCCAAGCGACAGACCAAAAAGAGAACCGAAGATGATGTTCGCCAGCGGCCTGCCCAACAATGTGAGCACCAATGCAACCACGCCGCCAACCAGCAGCGGCCAGATCAGGTAGATCTGCACCAGCAGTCGGCGCAGCGCCGGATTTTTGCGCCGCTCGTGCTGTATCTGCGCGAGGGTAAAATCGGCATCGAGCGTTGCTGCAATGCGGGCAATATGGTTCCGCCACGCGCTAGGGTGCAGCACAACCCACATAAGAAGTTGAAGGGTGCCAAGGAGGATGTTTGGGTTTAGGAGTGGTGCATGTGTGTATCGGTTCATAGGTAAATGACAAGATAACAAAAACTGACAAGATGACCGGATGTCATTGCTAAAAGAACTAACTGCACCTAACCATGTCATCTTGTCATGGCGGAGACTGTATAGCTTTGCATAATATGAGTACGAAGATGGACTATAGAATTGACACGGGCTACTTCATCTTGTCATGGCGAAGGCTGTACAGCTTTGCATGATGAGCACGAAAAAAGACCATGGATGCAACATGGATTACTCTTCAATTTTTCAAGAGTTGTTCATACGGCTGCATTCGGATCAACGCCTCGGCGCGCCACGATTCATTGGTCACGCCATCTTCTAGCGTTGCCAAGCGCGTGTGGCAAAGCGTCTGTAACAGGGCGGGCCAGCACTTACTTTGGAGCAAAATCCACTCAATGTCTGCGGTGTCGAATGCAATTGGTGCGCTGGCAATAAGCGCCCTCGCGTCCGCCTGCTGGATCGGACCAAGCTGAATCACGTGCCCAAATATATTGAAGAATGGCGATGGTTTGCCTTGCTCTTCGGCTACCTGCATGGGCGGCTCGTGCGACGCAATAAGATAGCCCAAATTGCCGTTTGTCAGGTTCGTACCCAGCGAGCGCAGGCTCCACCAAAAGGGCATGTCCAACTCTGGCGCTTCGAGCGCGGCCCCAATCTCGTCGAGGATTAGCACGGTGGGGCTATCAACGTGGTCGATCATGGCGTCGATAAAATCGAGCATATCGCACTCGGCTGGCACGGGAATCTCGAGCGTGTTGAGAATATGTGCAAAGAGCCGCTTTTGGCTGCCCATACGCACATCTTGAAAATCAACATAGACCCAATGAATCTCTTCTTGGGAAGAAAGCCAGCCGCTTTCGCGCACACTCGATTGATCTGGGCGCAATTGGTCAGGCGTGCTCTGCGCAATCTGCCGGACGTAATGTAAGAGCGAGGTTTTGCCGCTACGTTTGGGGCCGACAATGGCAACGTTTTGCAGCGGGCTATGTCGCCACGCGCCAAAGATCCGTTTACAGGTTGCGTTGTGGCCATAGAATTTCCCTGGATGTGTGATCGGCGGACCAACAATGTATGGTGCAAGGCTAGCCAACGGAGCCAATAGCGTGGTGGACGAACCGTGCTTTTTCGCTGCGAGGGTCGTGCGATTTTCTTCAGCTTCTGCCTTTTGTGCTGCACTTGTTTGCACCGAGCCAAAAAGTTCGTCGCAAAGTTGATCGGGTGTAGGGTAGTCGGCGCTGGCCAAAAAGTCGTGCAGCCATTTGCGTTCGAGCTGGCCGCGCTGCACAATGTCGCGCCCCAGTTGTTCAATCTCGTTGCGCTTGGCGGGCACATGGCCTTTGCGCCAGTATTCAATCGCGGATCCACCTTCGCGGCCCAATGCATAGCCAAGCTCATCCTGCACGATCTGCACATTTTTGTGCTCGCGAATGCGTACTCGATGAATCCCTTCGGTTAAAAGTTGAGCAAATTTATCTGGATAAGTTGACATAGTTCTAGATTTGTTTGGCGTAGTTTTGTGGTTGGCAATGTGTCCCAGAGTAGAGGCACGATATATCGTGCCCATCCCGTGGGGGGAATGGCGATGTTGAAGGGATATTCAGTATAGGGCACACGATACATCATGCTCGTATGTTTCTATCACCTTGTCATTCTTCACAACGCCAGCGCAGCGGCATTTGTTGCATCCCGCGCATGATTGGAATCGCGCGCCATTTGAGCTCTTCGGGCGGCACAGTCAGTTCGATATCGGGGAAACGCTGCAACAATGTGTCAATGCCCACACGCCCTTCCAGCCGACCAAGCGGCGCACCCAAGCAGTAGTGCGGACCGATGCCAAAACCAAGATGTTTATTCTCCTTGCGTTCGATATCAAAGCTGTCGGGATCGGCAAACTGAGCGGGATCTCGGTTGAGCGAGCCGAGCACCACGTAAACAATGTCGCCGCGGGCAATCATCTGCCCGTGGATCGTGGTCTCTTTCGCTGCGTAGCGAATGGTCGCGCGTTCAACGGGGCAGTCGTAGCGCACGATCTCTTCGATGGCGCTGTCGATGAGCGCGGGATTCTGCTTGAGTTTTGCCAATTGTTCGGGGTGGCGCAGCAGTGCAAGGATCCCGTTGCCGATTAAGTTCACCGCTGTTTCGTGGCCCGTCACAATGAGCAGCACCAACATGCTCAGCAGATCGCTTTCGGTCAGGCGGTCGCCATCTTCCTCCACTTGCAGCAGTGATGTGATCAGATCTGGCTGTGGATTTTTGGCGCGTTGCGCGAATATTTTGCGAAAGTAATCGGTAAATTCTTGCATTTGGCGACCCGTTTTTGCCAGCTTCTTTTCGCTAGCTTGGGCATTGGGCGACGGGGTCACGAAGGCGCGTGACCAGCGATGAAAGAGGTGCTGATCTTTTGCCGGTATCCCAAGCAGTTCGGCGATAACGATAATGGGCAGCGGTAGCGCGTAATCGTGGATCAGATCCATGTGGCCCTGCGGCTCGACTTTGTCCAATAGTTCGTTGGCAATTGCGCGCACGCGTGGTTCCATCTCTTCGACCACTTTGGCCGTAAACGCTTGGTTGACGAGGCTGCGCAGCCTCGTGTGGTCGACCCCATCGAGGTGCAGCATGTGGTTGCTCAGCAGCTGGATCTGTGGCGGGTCGGGCGGCATGGCGGCGAGTTCGGCAGGGGCGCGCGTGTTGCGCAAATTCTTCACAAAACGTTTGTGGTCGCGCAGAATCGCGATGCCATCTTCGTAACGCGTAACGAGCCAAATTGCGGTCTGCCCGTCGCTGGTCAGTCGTCGCCAAACGGGATCCTCTTTGCGCATTTGCGCGTACAGGCAATAGGGATCGCGCCGAAAGTCGTCGCCATAGAGATTATATTTTGATTTGGGGCGGGTTGGTGGTGTTGCCGACATAGTGAAATTATTGTACCGCAAATCGGTGCAGAGTGCATCAATACGTGAATTGGTAGGTGCATTTTGATATAGGGGAAGAATATTTATAGGCAAGCTCAAGATGATTTGACGGTGTCACCCCTGAGCAGTCAGGGGTCCAAAGATGAACTTTTACGACTAGTTGCGACTCAAATATGCTGGTGGATTATTCAAAAAACCTTCGCCCTATAGACACTCAGGGCTCCATAGAGACATCCATCGTCCATGGCGGAGATGAAAAGCGCTGGATATACAGAGGGGCGTGTGGCGATGATTTTTTCCCAGCACTCCTCATCTCCCTACGATTTTTGAACCCACATATATTCTGCAATCCCCCGCTCCGAAATTTCGGAGTAACGCTCTCGTTTTCTCGGAGTTCTGGAACATTATACTTTGAGAACAAGTCATAAATTTATTAAAAACAAGCACGATTTCCCCAATAGTACACCCAAATACACGCCAATGGTACACATTTGGCCCTTGTCCATTACCAGATTTAAGCGATGATAAGTGCAGAAGACAAGCCTTAACTAAAAACTATAACTCTGTCAGATTTGGTGTGATATCAATTGGTTCGAAAAAAGATGATTCAACCCTGTAAGGGCATGATATATCGTGCCCGATATGGTTAACCGGAACATCAATCTTGGGTACGATATATCATACCCCTACAAGTTCAAAGGACATTCATATGGAACCGTTACAAAACTCTGAAGCAATCCGTAGAACGAACGCATTCTTGGCAACAATCGCTACGGTCTTTCTAATCGTTGCACTGATCCTGTCGGGCTGTATGGCACCGACGGCAGCGCCAGCAAATGACAGCAGCCGAGCTCCGAACAGCACCACGAGCAGCGCAGGCGATGAAGCCGCCGAAAGCAGCGACCGTGGTTCGACCGCTGCATCTTCTAGTGGCGACAGCAGCGCGGCTGCCGAAGCGCCAGCGAACGAGAGTGACTCCGTTGAATCAGAGTCTGCGGAATCGGTTGGGTTGACTGGTGATGCCGCTGATTCTGACTCATCCGCTGATGGCGAACGTGGCGGTGTGGCCGCGGCCGAGCCAAGCTTTAGCGACCGTTACGAACCGGTGACCGCAGGCGTGGTGGACGATAACGCAGAGTGGACCGACTATTTAGAGTATCGGAGCCGCTCTCGGGTGCGCAACATACGGGATCGCGATGTGAGAGAGCGCTATGTGATCATGGTGCAGGATGAGAATGGCTACCCCGTTCACGATGCCGAGGTAACGGTCTACTCGGGCGATGAAGAGATCTTCGCTGCACGATCCGACGCAGGCGGGCAAGTTCTCTTTCATCCACTGGCGCTCGAAACTAGTAGTTTTGGGACGCGCAACCGCACGCGCGAATTTCAAGTGGCTGCGCAAAAGGGCTACGTAGCCGAACGCAACACATTCGAACGCTATGGCGAAGCGGTATGGGCCTTGACCTTGACTGACGCGCCAACGCCTAGCGCAACGCAACTGGACTTGGTTTTCATGGTTGATGCTACGGGATCCATGGGGGACGAGATCGCCAAGCTCAAGGCGTCGATGGCCGATATTGCCAATCAAATTGATGAGCTGCAAGAGCAACCCGACGTGCGCTATGGTTTGGTCCACTATCGTGATCGTGGCGATGAATATGTGGTGCGCACGCAGGACTTTACCCAAGATTTAGGCGAGTTTCAAGAGTCGCTAGCTGCGGTGCAGGCTGATGGTGGCGGTGATACACCCGAGTCGATGAATGAAGCGCTCCATCGTTCGCTCAACGACTTAAGCTGGCGCGAGCAGGAACGCGACGGTGAAACGGTCCGCTTAATTGTGTTGGTGGCCGATGCTCCGCCACACTTGGACTATCGCTGGCAGGATTATAGCTACGAGACGGACATGATTGCGGCTGTTGGTATGGGAGTCAAAATCTTTCCTGTTGGTGCAAGCGGGTTAGAAGCAGACGGTGAATTTATCTATCGCCAAATCGCGCAATTTACTGGCGGTAAGTTTGTCTTTCTTACTTATGAAGATGGTAGCGATCCGAGCAGCGGCGCAGGCACGGAAACAGAGCTGGAGGTTGACAACTATTCGGTCAATACGTTGGACAAATTGGTCGTGCGACTGGTGCGTGACGAATTGACCAAGTTGACCGAGCCAATTGTGTTAGATGATGTGATTGAAGCGGTGGCGCAAGTGCCAACACCACTGCCGCCGCGATCAACCGTAGCACCCACTCGCCGCCCAACGCCCACGCCACAACCACCTCGTGTGGAGCCGGTAACGTGTGAGATTGATCTAGATAGTGGGCGTAATGACTGTGGTGGCATCTCTGCGGTGCAATACATCGACATGGATCGCGCCAGCCGCAATGTTAGCGACGGTCAAGCGGTGCTGAAACTCACGCTGGATCCACGCCGCACGGGATATGCACGGGCCACGTTCGATGTGATTTATAGCGACACGCCACAGGGTTGGACGGTCAACATTGGCGATTCGCAGAGCAATAATGGGTATGGTGGTGACAGCGGTACCCAAAGCAACGACGCAGAAGCTGTGATGTTGGAGGGGAGCCTGATTATATATGCCAATGACTATGTTCCCTCCCGCAATACAACTGATGGGCATCGCGAGTTTGCTTACTATGATGATATGGTCCGCGGTGAAGAGTCAATCTATTTTGAGGCGTCGAACCAGACGCTGACGTTCGATTCGCCCGGAGGAAACGAAACGCTCACGTCGCAATATCTGTATGCGCTTTCGGGGCAGTCGGATCGGGAAGGTCGCACAAATTACGACATTTTTGCGGCATTCAATCGTACGATCAGCGATGCCGGGCGCAGCGGTGTTGGGGCAAGCAAAGTGATCATGACGCTCTACCCGCGGTAAAGATATAACGAAGCTACGCCTCAAACCGACAAGTACGGAACGAAAAATTGCTATCCAGCGAAGCCAAGAGAGGCTAAGGCAGTAAACCAAATGTTCGCACTCATCAAACTTGAGCTGTTTGTTAGTGTATCGGCTACTCCATATTTGGTTAATAAATACTTTAGTCTCAATTTCAAACACATCCTAAATATCTTTTATGCCATCCCGCGGAATCCCTTCTCTGCGGGATGGCTATTTTTATTTTATTTTTGCGGGCATGTGCCGCCTTTGGCTTCACTTCGAGCATGATCAGCCAATTATTCAGCTTTCAACTCGATTATGAGATTCGTAAATAATCTTCGTCATATTTGGGGCCACGGCAACTTGCCCGTAAGACGCGCTGACAGGCAAGACGCGCTGACAGGCAAGATGCCCGTGGCCCAAATTTCTCTACTAACTTTATGACATTAACTGAGATCTTCATCGAAGCGAGCAACCTCAGCTCACACTCCTCGAAAATCGATTGCAGTAAGCTTTCTTTTTTGCATTGACGCGAAAGCGCATCAAAATGGTAAAATGAAGCGTATTATAATTGATGAGTGGCCGAACGGAGTAAAGCCCGTCATCTCACCAGTACACCCATCACGCAACATCTCAACACTTTTTAATATCTCAACACCTTGCTCAATAAATATTAACAATTGTTTCGCAGCCATATCGAAGCGCATTGTAGCCTATCGTCACACCCGCCCATCATTACCTTTTTTATATATGACTGCATCCGAAAATAGCTGTCAACTGACATCTATTTTTCACCCAAAAAAGGAGAATACCAATGGATCTACGCGCAATGCTTATTGCTGTAAAAAGTAGTGTCTCAAGTTGGAAAATCGGTCGCTTTGCCTTACTGAGCGCACTGTTAATTGGCGGCCTTATGCAGAGTCAAAAAAACGACACTGTATCTGCCCAAATATCGACGCCTAACATTGACGAAGAGGTTGTGTATTTAGATAATGACGGCATAATTCGCATCTTGGATCCAACGGTCTCTGCCTATGGTGAGATTATTTGGTCTAGCCCCATGGATGGATTTATCGATTTTGCGCTTGGCGATTTTAACGCCGATGGAGATCTTGAAATTGCGGCAATTCGAAACGATGGACTCGAGGGAGAAATCTACATCTATGACCCAGTGATTAGCTCCGCAACGGTCACGCCTGACGGCTGGATCAACGACATTCCGTGGAAAAGGCTAGCCGTAATCGATGCGCCGAGCGATCTAACACTGATCGACGCGGGGAATTTTGATGTGAACGTGCAGGGTGATGAGATTATCTACGGTTTTGAGACCGACACAACTAGCTCTGCACTGACAATATTGAAAGGCAACAAAACTGTACCGACTGGTACCACGTGGCTGAAGCACATTACGAAAGTAGACTTTAGCTTGATTTGGCATGAGATTGCGGTTGGCAATATCGATGGTGAACAGACAGATGAAATTGTGCTAATCAGCCGCAAAACGCCAGATGACGATGTCAGCCGCTTTCACGTCTATCGCATTGACGATGGCGGCTTGATTAATAAGCTGCCCTTTGCCACGCGTGATGGTATCGACTTTTCGTGGCAGGATGCAGCCATTGGCGAGGTCAAGAATGTGGGCTACAGCGAGATTGTAGCAATCCGCGAATCGAACAGCGCTAGCTTTCCCAGCATTTTGATCTACCAATATTTTCGCAGGGGCGAGGATGAGGGGTTGCGCTTTGATCCTGGCGACGATGAGTATATTGACCCTAGTCCCTTTGCCGTATTTTTGGGCAATGTAAGCGGTGTTGTCAACAGTATTAGTGACAACGAAATTGGCCTGCTGCGTAGCGTGCCAGCCAACTCGACAAAACCACATTTTTTCACGCAGAATAGCGGCAATGACGGCAGCGTGGTGCTTGATCTGGATGTGAATTTGGGCTCCAACGCATGGCAAGCCGGTGCCGCAGGTGATGTAGATGGTGATGGGAAAGATGAGTATGTGTTGATGAGCAATAGCGCGCACCGCATTTTTATGAACCCGGATGTAGACGACACGTTTATTGACTTTCTCTCTGATACAGTAACCAATGGCGAACATATTCAAGTTGGAAATCTCGATGCCAATGGTGTGTTAGAGCCTGTCGTGGTAAAGGTTGCTGTGAGCGGTTTAGAGAATGGTCTGCCCACCGATTCGACCGGAACCGTAACCATCTCGCTGACAAGTGACACGCCAGTAAACTATGCGTTGGATGGTCAGCTACCTGATTGGATCACGTCGCTTGATCCTGTATTTGGCTTAACACCGGCAGAGATTACGGCGACGATTGACACGGCTGATCTCGCCAGCAATGAATATACGCAGCCTTTTGATCTCAGCAGCATCAATCCCTTTGTGCGTTTCGAAGAAGAGTCGGTTGAAATTGTCCTCAACGTTCTCGCTGACACGTTTGCAATTGATACTGGCTTTCGCAGCGGTCCGGTTATTGCAGCCGGGTATCCATGCGTTACGTCAACCGAAAATACCGTAACGGCCGAGATCGAAATAACAGGCTCATCACGCACTTCGTACACGGCAGTTCTGCTCGCTTCGCAGCCGCTTACTGCTGCCCAAGCCGAACTGGGATCCGCGACATTGGCCGGTCGCTTTGACGCAAATAATAATCTTGAGTTGAGCAATGCCGCGGGCGCGTCTATGACAATTGCGACGGGCGATCTACTTTCTGCATCGCTTCAGCTGCAAGCGGCAGACAAAGGCGCAGATACGATCCGCTGGCCTTCGGGGGTGACGTGGGTCTCTGCCGAGTCTGATTTTGGCTCAACCGATGACACCATCACAATTACATTTGATACCGCCAAGGCAGCCACCGAAAGTGAAAGCCTGCTCGATGCGACGCTTATTATTGTTGCAGACGAAGAGACAGTTGCGGCACCATTTAACGTTCGCTTTATTCCGCTCTCTTTCCTTTGTGCCACAACACGCATTAACTTGCCTATTATTGAACAATAATTTTAGCTATATCAATAGCGCACTGTCGAAAAGATTGTTCTCGCGAATAGCTATTACGTTGAGTTATTTTTGTAATGTGAATAGGATGAAACGTTTCTCTGTTGCTCAATGGCGTTAAATGGCGTTAAGTAGAGAGCCACACCAACGGATGTTTATGCCTTTCTTGGTGCTGAAGATATAAGTGAAGTAAGTACAGAAAAGAATCTACTGCTACAAAGCATATAATAAAAGTGCTCCGAACAGCCTTGTTCGGAGCACTTTTATTATGGGGTATATAGTTTTACGTTAGAAAACTGTAACACTCCCAATATACGCTCTACTATATACTCAATATACTTTAATATTACCTGTCTTTACCACCTGTCTTTACCAGTAGGTTCACTTAGGGCATGACGCGCGATTTTTCAATATTACACAGAACAAAAGTTGTACTCTGAGCGTCTATAGTTTTACTGACTCGTTCATTCATGACTGCTCTCTATATAGAGCTTCAGCTATTCCGAAAAATAAAATAGAGAGCATGGCCACAAACTACTCCAGACAACCGATAAAATTCGTGTAATTATTTTCTGGTTTGGCTTCAATTGGTATTGTAAAGACGTAAACGTACCTAAATCATATCGACATCTGGGATAAAAATTACTGATGGTTTATCTAAAAAAACAGCATTTATATTTTGTATGTTCTATAACAACCGCGTTAATGATTATTTGCGGAACGCTTCTTGCCCCGCTCACGGTTCAAGCTGCATCTATAAAACAAGCCACCTCACCGCAAATTAGCGTAAGTGCTAACTTTAAGGAAGGGCTCGAGATCTATCAGAATGGCAGCTTGATTGATGCCCTTGCACAATTTGAAGTTGCCTATAAAGAGTATTCTGCTGCCGGAGATGTAAGCGGGCAGATGACATCTTGGCTTTTTTTGCTCCGAATTCAGGATGAGTTGGGAGAGGCAGAGATAGTTGATTCGTCGGGCGCTATGCCAGTTGAGCAATCTGATCCTGTAGCAGAGCGTGCAGATACTTCAGCGCCTGATGATGCAACAGCTTCAGCTGAGATGGATGTTAATGAAGTGGATGCGACTGAGACAGATGATAATGAAGTAGATGCGGCTGAGACAGACGCTGATGAAGTGGATGCAACCGATTCATTGGCAGACTCTGATGATACAGATTCTGATGAAAAGATAGCTGTCGAGGATGCAGACCTGCTTGAAACATTGATTACTGATGCCAAAACCTTTGAAGCTGACGAAGCATATGAAGCCGCGATTCAGTCTTATGAGAAGGCACTTGCGGTTGCGGTAGAGACAGAGAATATCAGACGTGCCGCCGAAATCTACAATTCCACGGCTGCTATTTATATGAAAGTAGAAAATTATCAGGCCTCTGCTGATGCACAATTACAGGCAATCTCTTTATGGCAGCAACTCGAAATGCCTGAGGGCGTTGCAGGTACACTGACACAGCTAGCCGTTGCATATCGCGAATTAGAGCAAGATCAGCGCGTTGTTCAAACTTATGAGCAAGCTATAGAAATCTATACTGAGGTTGGAAACCAAAAACAAGCGGCAGTCATTCTTGATACGTTGGGTACATACCATCGTAAAGGGGATCGTCCTCAAGAATCGGCCGACTCACATAATGCTGCCATTCTTCTTTGGCAGGAACTTGATGATCAAAATCGGCTTGCCGGATCTTATTCCGAACTTGGCTATTCATTAGCGGCATTAGAACAAGCCGACGAGGCACTTAAAGCACTCTACACAGCGGTTGATCTAGCCGAGGCAATAGAAAATGTTGCACAACGAGCAAGCCTGCTTGATACATTGGGCAATTACCATCGTTCGCTTCAGCAGTATGAAGAGTCTACCCAAGCCTTTACAATGGCGGCCCTGCTTTGGCAAGAGTTGGAAGATCAGGAACGAGCCGAAAAGAGTTTGGCCGGTATCCAAAAAACCGAGCAGTCGATTGTGGCAGACGCGGCTAAGCTAGCCGAACAGTTGGGCAAAGAAGGGCGTGCGGATGATGCAATCGCCGCCTACAAGAGCGCGCTTGCACAGGCTCAGAAGATTGATGATCAGCCAAATAGTGCCGGTATTTCCGATGCTTTGGGTGGCTACTATCGCTCCCTCGAACAGTACCAAAATGCCGTAGATTCCCATCTTCAGGCAATCGCCATTTGGCAAGAGTTGGAGATGCAGCCTAACTTGGCAAGCTCGTTTGAACAGCTTGCGGCTGCATACAAAGGGTTAGAGCAAGATGAGCTAACGGTGCAAACTTATGAGCAAGCTATTGCAACCTATCAACAAATCGGAAACAATGTAAAAGTTGCAACCATGCATGATGCGCTGGGTGCTTATTATCGTGCTCAAAAGAGTTATCAGCCTTCGATCAACGAGCATTTGACTGCGATTACTATCTGGCAAGAGCTAGATAATCCAAATCGCACCGCAGGATCGTTTTCTCAATTAGGCGCGTCTTATGCAGGTGCAGAGGATTCGACGCAGTCACTACAAAGTTATACGCAGGCAATCTCTATCGCTCAAGCAGTTGAGGATCAGTGGCTAGAAGCAAGCATACAGGACACGCTAGGCTATTACTATCGCAGCCTTGGACGCTATCCCGACTCAATACTTGCTTTTCAACAGGCTGCACCTCTTTGGGAAGCGGTCAATAAGCCCGACCGTGCAGAACGAAGTCGTAAAGGTGTTGTTGACACAAACAACACGGAGTTGAAAGAGGGCGCAAAACTTGCTGCTGCATTAGCAAAAGAGGGGCGTATTCAAGACGCAGAACAAGCGTATGAACAGGTCATCGAACAGAGCGTACGCCTAGGTGATGATACGACGACCGCCAGCTTATATGATACATTTGGCAATTTCTATCGCGGACAGAAAAACTTTCAACCTGCTATCGACTCATATTTAAATGCTATTCGTCTATGGGAAGGCTTAAACGAGCAAGCAAGAGCTGCCAATTCGTACTCCTTATTAGCGGCATCGTATGCGGGTGCAAAGCAGGGACAGCAAGCATTGCAAAGCTACCAAAGTGCCTTAAGCATTGCTCAAACAATTGAAAATCAGGCACTAGAAGCAGGCATGTACGATGCCATCGGAAACTACTATCGTGCGCAAAAAGAGCAACAGCTTGCCATTAACTCATACCTTAATTCGATTAGGATTTGGCAAGAAGTTGATAATCCAGCAAAACAATTTAATACATACTCGTGGCTTGCTTCTTCGTACTATGGCGCAGAAGAGGTTGAGCAGTCTGTGCAAAGTTATCAAAGCGCATTGAGCATTGCACAGAATATGCAGAACAAAACACTCGAAGGCAGAACATACGATGCGATTGGTAATCTCTATCGATATGAAAAGGACTATCAGCCCTCGATAAACGCATATTTGAGCGCAATCAACATTTGGCAGGAAGAAGATAATCAGGTGAAGGTTGCCGGTTCGTATTCCTTATTAGCAGCATCGTATGCGGGCGCACAGCAAGGCCAACAAGCATTACAGAGCTATCAAAGTGCGCTCAACATAGCGCAAACGATAGAGAATAAAACGCTCGAGGCAAGCATGTATGATGCAATTGGCAATTACTACCGTGGTCAGAAAGAATACCAACCTGCCATTAACGCATATCTCAACTCTATTGGTCTTTGGCAAGAAGTTGATAATTCAGCAAAACTATTTAACACATATTCATGGCTTGCCGCATCATACAGCGGAGCCGAACAACCGTCGCGGGCGATCCAAAATGCCCAAAGCGCGCTAAGTACTGCACAAAGTTCAGCAAATCAAAATCTAGAAGCCAGAGCTCATGACGCGCTCGGCAGCTATTACCGAAGGCAGAAAGATTACTCATCATCCGTTACATCGTTTCAGCAGGCGGCTCGAGTTTGGCAGCAAATCGGCGAAAATGATCGTGCACAGACAAGCCTAAAAGCAATTGAAACCACAAATAAGGCCGTTGTTAGCGACACAGTGGCATCTGCTAGTGCGCTTGCAAAAGAGGGTCGATCATCTGAGGCTATTACTGCTTATCAGCGGGCAATTCAACAAAGCCAAAATTTGGGTGATGTCAAAACAACTGCAACTACATACGGGCGACTCGGGGGTTTCTATAGCTCGCTCAAAAGTTATCCTGAGGCACTTAGTGCATATCAGCAAGCCCAATCGCTATGGCAGCAACTGGGAGAGCAAAAAAGCGTGGCAGGCTCTATACTAGCTATCGGTAACGTGCAAGCAGCTCAAAAGCAGTACACTATTGCAACCCAAACCTATCAACAAGCGATTACAATCTATCAACAACTTGGTGATACGGAGAGCCTTGCCCGAACTCATGAACTGATTGGATCTAGATATCGCTCGGCAAAAGAATATCAACAATCTATCAATGCCTACTTACAGGCTGTTTCGACTTGGACGCAGGCAAATGAACAGAATCGCCTCGGTGCAGCGTATGCACAGTTAGGTAATTCGTACAATGCAGCAAAACAATACCAGCAAGCGCTTCAAAGCTATCAAAGTTCATTAAATATTGCCCGCACCGTTAACGATCAAAAGCTTGAGGCAGGTGTACTGGATGCCTTAAGTGGATATTATCGAGGTGTTAAAGATTTTGCACAGGCAAAAAGTTCAACTCAACAGGCTATTGCAATTTGGCAGCAGCTTGGTGAACAAGCACGTTTGGAAGCTAGCTTAAAGGGTATCGGCTTTGCTGATCAGGGTGCAGTGCTGGACTTAATGTCTCGTGCTAGAGAATTGATCAAAGAAGAGCGTATCGAAGAAGCATCTCAGACGTATATACAAGCAGTAAGCTATGCGCAAAGTAGTCGTGACCAGAAAGCGATTGCCTATGCTGCCGATGCTATTGCAGGGTTTCAAGCGTCACAACAACGTTATACTGAAGCGATTGGCAATTACCAGCAGGCTGAAAATGCTTGGTTGACGTTGGGTGATGCTGTTCGTGCCAAACGTAGTCGATCAGGGCAGTGGCGTGTCTATGTTGCACTAAAACAGTATGATCGAGCCGCTGCAACTTCCAACGAACCCATCGGCTTTACAGCACCTGTGAATGGTGAAACGGTGGGCGGTCGAGTTGATATCAGTGGCCTTGCTATTCATCCTCGATTTAAAAAGTGGCAGCTCGATCTGCTGCAATTTGGTGATGAGAATCAAGCTCGGTTCCTAGCTGTTAGCACTCGACCAGTTTGGGGGCGCTTTACCACAAAAGATCTGAGCGCTTACCCGGACGGTAACCATCTATTGCGGCTACGTGTTGTACGCGAAGGCGCAAACTACGACGAATACTTCACTGCTATCACTCTTAACAACGCACTCTATGGCACACCACCTGCTGGCAATGGAATTACCGAGCCTGCTAATGGAGCATCCATCTCTGGATCGGTTGCAGTTCGTGGTAACGCAAATGATCCCGACTTTATCAAATGGCAGCTTGATCTGCTGCTTTTTGGAGATGATCAACAGACCAAATTCGTTATGGCGCGGCGGTCGATAGCACAAGCACAAACCTTATCAGGCTTAGACACAACGCAATATCCGAATGGTAGTCATGTATTGCGTTTGCGTGTTGTGCGTAGCGACTTTAACTATGACGAGTACTTTACCAGCATAGTTATCAACAATTAGTGGATCTAACGCAGCTTTATAGTAGAGCAACTAGGGTTGAGCATCGAGAGATGATCTCAACTCTAGTCTATAATGTAGACCGTATCATGTAATTTCGCGTTAGATAAATGAGGTGAGAAGTGAAGAATTCTAAACGTTTTATAAATATACTCGCAATATGCTTTAAGCGCTGTTGGATTATTGGCGCAATAGTGGCGATTGCAGCGCTAGTTTGGTTGGAAGATGAGCCAGCCTGGGCTGGGCCGCAGCAACAATTTACTGTTCCAACGGCAACGCCCCAAACTTTTGAGCCAGAACCAGAGCTAGTGCCAACCGCCACGCCTGTCTCTTTGTTTGAGCCAGAAGAAGATAATGACTCTAGCTCCGACAACAGCGATGATCAAGTCTTTGACGAAGAGCCAACGCCTGAGCCATTTTTCCCTAATGAAGAATCTGACATTACGGAACCTACACAACCGGCAGATGATCTCTTTAATGATTCAAATATAAATGAACCGATTGATAATAATGTAAACACGCCACAAGACTCGAATAATGATGACTTGAAAGACGATGGCTCATCTGATCCAAGCGCAGATCTACTGGACGATATAGCAGTTCCGGTTAATTCTGATCCGCTAGATGATTTTTCAGATAATAGCTTAACAGGCGGTGCAACTGGCAGTACGTCAGCTGGTAGCTCAACAGGTAGCAGCTCAGCGGGTAGTAGACCTAGCGCAAACAACTCGGTTGGCAGCAATGTCAGTGCCGCGAATTCTGGCATCGTGTCAATTAGCGTGTTGAATATTCGCCGCGATCCCAGCCCAGAAGCAGATATTATCGATACAATGTGGCGTAATGACGTTGTGGAAATTTCACAGACCGCTAAAAATGGAACATGGCTACTGGTGTGCTGTGGTGTCGAACGAGGTAGTGCTGGCTGGGTAAGTTCTCTCTTTATTAATTATGATGCAAGTAACTTAACTGTTGGAACGCTCGATCGTGCCGCCGCAACCACAGCTTCGGCTAGAGCGACCAACGCTGCCTCCACAGCGGATACCCGCTTAGAAATAACCATGTCCGTTACGGATACGACGGTTCAAGCTGGACAAATTTTAGATATTATATATAGCGTTGAGAATCTTGGCACGGTCGATGCAGTAAAGGTTCAGGTAAACAATGAGTTGCCTGAAGATCTCTTCTTAAATAATTTTGAGATGGATGCGACTGGTCAATTTACGCACACACTTAATGCACAAAATGACCGACGAATTTTCAACATTAGCTGGCCGGAAATTGCCGCAGCACAGACAGTTACCGCGACGGTAACCGTGCAGATTGCACCAGGTGCACCAAACGGAGTGGTGATCGATAACTTAGCTGGTGTAATTGCTGAAAATGCTGAAGGTGATACGGCTGCAATTAGTGTTGGAACGCCACCTCTAGCACCACCTTCGTTCCGCCGAAGATAACCTCATTAACAGATAATGATGAATTGAAAGAGGGGAGGGGCAGACCAAAGCTTTGGTCTGCCCCTCCCCTCTTTTGCATTGGGGCGGATAATATTGTGATTACTGATTTACAAGCGGTAGATAAGTATTGCCAGTAGAGGGGATCGGCGTTACTGTCGCATTTGGATTATTTCCGACCGTTGTTTCGATTGGCTGCGGTGTGGCAGATGGGACGGGTGTATTTGTTGCTTCGGGCGTGGGGGTGACATCCGGAACTGCATCCGGATCCATCACAATGTCGATTCTATCTGTGATCGCACCATTTGCAACCGTTACCGAGTTCGCACTGTTTGAATCTGGCCGATTGTTGTAATAAATGCTGATTATTTCACTCTGACACTGATCATCTGTGATGGTCTGGTAAAAACTCACAATTGCTTCACCGGCAGGTAAGCCATTAGTGATGTAGTGACCATTTTGATCGCTAGAGCTTTGCCCTATTGCATTGCCAGCTTGATCGGTGACTAAAACGGCAGAAGAAGGCAATGGTTTATTGTTGGCATCAAAGACAGTGCCAGAGATCTGTCCACCCGCTTCTAGCGCTGCATCAATACCTGCGACGCTGTTCGCAGCCTGAATGATCACTTCCGTGCCAGACTCTACGGATGCATTCCCACCATAGGTTTCCCACCTGTAATCTGTGGGTTGGGCTGAGGAAACACTGTCATTTTTTGGCTGAAATTGTACTTTGTATACACCATCCGCCAAGCCACCAAAACGATATGTTCCATCTTCTCTACTAAACGCAAACGATACGAATGAGTCAGCTTCTACGCTGTATAGCGCAACGTTGACCGATTCGATTGCTATGTCCGTCTCGGCTGAGACGATTCGACCGCTGATCTGACCACCGCGTGCTAACAAATCATTATGCTCCACGGCTTGTGCGGCAGGCAAGATGAGTTCGATACTATTTTTTGCCGCATACATTGATGAGGCCAATTTGCTAATTGGGAGGCTATTTAATTCAAGTGCATAGCTTCCCGCGGGCAAGCCATAGGATGCGTAAAGTCCAGCGGCATTTGTTAGAAATGAGCCATAGATCCGAGAACCGTTAGCCTGTACCGGCTGGATCGGCTGGATCGTCACTTGGTCGAGCGGCAAGCCGCTGTCTGCCGCCACAATGCGACCATAGAGCACTGCGCCTAATGCTAGTGTGGTATCGATATCGCCAAAGTAGTTTGGCTGCGTAATCTGTACAATGCTGGCCTCTGCGTCGGGCAAATATTGGCTAGATGATCCCATTTTGCTTGGCTTAAACTCTACGCGGTATGATCCCACTTTGAGGGCGGGGCTAGTTGTATACGCACCCACTGCGTTGGTTACACCGGTGGCTATGGGCGTGCAGCCATTCTGTGCGTAGACAGAAATGTCCACGTCGGCAAGAGGCAAGCTACTGTCGACGCCCGTTACCATCCCGGCTATAAGGCTGCCTTTCTGCAACGAGATGGTCAACGCATCCGTAACATTCGGAGCCGTTACGCTCACAAACGTTGCATCTTGTTGCGAGTTCGCATCGCCGTAAAATTCTCCCAAATATGTGGCATTTTCTGCCGAGGGATTGAATTCTAGAATATAGTTACCGGTTGCGAGTCGATTGAAGCTGAACAGACCATCGATATCGGTGGCAGTTGTGGCAAGTGTTTTGCCGCTTTCATCATATAATTTTACGAGAATAGATGAAAGGCTTCGGCCGGTTGCTGCTGATTCAACCGTTCCGCTAATTCCACCACCTTGCTGCATTGCGACATCTAAATCGGTACGCGAATCTTCATCGCCAATGCTGATTGACTCGGTCTCGCTTAATGTCGGAACATTGTTGTAATATTGGGCCACATAGTTCACAGAATCAAAGCCGCTTTCGGCGCTAAAATAAAGTTTGTATTCGCCCTCAATTAGATTCGTAAAGGTATAATATCCGGTTTCAAGCGTCTGCGCGCTATTTTGTATCGCCCCTTGTGGGTCGTAAACTGTTACCCGAATGTCGCTTAGGGGCGCGCCGGTTGTCGCATCGGTGACGCGCCCGGCAAGGGTCGCGTTCCCCGCTGTTGCGCTTAGCGAAAGGAAAGTGTTTACCCCTGTTTTGCGTTCGGCTGCGGCCAAGGAGAGGGTGGCCGCATCAGCTACACTTTCTGCTGATGGATAGCAGCGATCAAAATATTGATTGCTGCCAGAGCGCTTTGAAAAACAGAGCTTGTAGCTGCCCGGATAAAGACCGCCTGTGCGGTAGCTTCCGTCAACATCTGTTTTTGTTTCATGGATTAGCCGATTGTTCTCGTTATAAACCATAACGGTTACGCGATCAATTGGAGAAGAAGTAGCTGCGTCGCTTACAAGTCCACTAATTTGTGCTCCTTGTTGTAATTGCGCATTGATATCTGTTTCGTGATCGGGTGCGTTAATTGTGAATTTTGAGAGATGGTTGTAGGGTAGATAAGGAGTTGATGTGCTAAGGTCATTTGCCTCGAAGCGCAACCATAGCGTTTCGCCATCTATATTTGACAAAGTGTAGGTGCCATCATCGTTGCTCGTTGTTTGTGACACTGGTACAAATTGGCCATATGTGTAGGCTGAAACTGTTACATTTGATACTGGCTCACCCATTATTCGATCAAGCACCCGACCCGATATCAGCCCACTCCGTGGCAGAGCGGCTTCGATAGAGGTTTTCTGTCCGGCGACGATCTCTACAGTGGTGTTATTTTCGTAGAAGACCGTTTGGTAGATTGAGTCTGCGCTCGGTCGAAATCGAATTAGATATTCGCCAGCTTCAATCCCTTCGATATCGAAGAGGCCATCGGCATCAGTGAATCCAAAATAAACTGGATACGGGGCCACGTTGACTACATCAAAAAGTGACACGCTTACGGCTGAGATGGGTTCTTCTGTATCTTCTGCCAGAACGATACCGCTGAGGCTTCCGATTGTGTTGGGTTGCGCTTGGGCTCCTTGGCTAAATGTTGCGACGGCTACACGTGTTATGCCCAATGTGATAAGAGCGACCAGCCCCACTGCTAGTCCGACCCTTATCCAACTGGCAAGTTGCTTTCTTATTTGATTTTTCATTGTTTCCTCCATAATACTAAGAAATATAGGAAAATTTTGGATTAGAATTTAATTTAGTTTGCTGAATAAATCGTTTAAGGCCATTCAAAAAATAGAATATAACCGCATGACCGCAAGCTAAACCAGAAAAATGCTTAAACCTGTATAATTATCTTTCTAATTTAGCTTAATGCTGCGGGTAATATTACCTTTTGCGGCTACTGTCATCAAGTATATGTCAACATCGACAGCGCTTACCTCTTTATGCTAAAATTGAGTCTTTGTATAGTATAGTGATCGTTGTAGTAAAAAGGTAATTTGCTACGATTTGCGCACACTTATAAAGCAAGTTAAGTGCTCTCTCTTATGAACTGGCACTGTGAAATAGCACCGAAATAACTATCAGGAGTTTCAAATTGAAGAACCGTTCCTATCTTCTTTTCTTCATCGTTATAAGTAGCCTATTAACTATTACAGCTGGGTGTGGAAATACCGACGCATTTGGCACTATTCCAGAACCGGTCGACGTGCCAACCTCTGTAGCACTAGTTGAGGTGCAGAAAGTTGCGAAGCTTGCGCCAACCACATTCCCTACACCAACTAATCGACCACGAAATACACCTACATTGATTCCAACGCTGCGGCCAACGGCAACAGAAACAACTGTACCAACCGCAACGACAGAACCGACGGCAACAGTGGAACCAACAGCAACCATAGAACCGACAGCAGCTGTAGAACCAGCGACAACACCAGTCGAAGAAGCTGCGGTTGAATCTGCTGAGTCAGAAGCTAGTGAAACAGAAGCTTCTGCTAACGATCCCGATGCAGGGGTGCCAGCGGCTGAAAGCGAGACTGGGCCGACTGATGCTGTAGCACCAGAAGCCGAAGTCGATACGGAGACAGATTCCGCTGATGTAGAAGAACCAGAAACTGACTCAGTCGATGTAGAAACATCAGAAGACGATCCCGATACGGAAACAGATTCCGCTGATGTGGAAGCTGACGCAGAAACGTTAGACGCTGACACGGAAACTGATGCAGTAGCTGTTGCATCGGCAGACGAGGTAGTTCGCTCCCCTGCCGAGTTGCGCACTGGGCTAGGCTGCACCGCGTGCCATAACGCGACCGAAAAGCACGATCCAGCCAACCCAGCACAGCCTGGACCAAATCAGGCAACGCTGCACGAATATGCTGGCGAGCGGATCCCGGGTATGTCGGCAGAGGAATATCTCTACGAGAGCATTGCCAACGGCTGTGCCTACATGGTTGAAGGCTATACAAATTGCTTGATGCTAGTCGATTATACCGAACAAATGAGCGAAGCCGAACTCGATGGGCTTATCGCTTGGCTGCTTGATCCAAATCGGCAATAGACTTTTGCGTCAAGCAGATTTTCTGACAAATCACACTTTTGTACCTGTATCGGCGCATTTGATACAATACAATCAACAAACTTTGATCTCTTCAATTTTGGGAGCACAATTAACGTGACAAAAGCAATGCTCTACCTAAAAGGTGGAAATGATCCGGTAGCCATTTTTGATGAAGTAAAAATCATCACTATGAACGATAACCATACAAAAGCTCCTCAGCGCATTACATATAAATCCAGCAACCTAAATGCAGGAAAAACAATGTTAGAGCTAATTCGCGATCAAAAAATGACCGTGAAATTAGACGATGGTCGCTACTGCGACGTGCTCTTGCAGCACGCAAGCTTAGACATGGATGGCAACTCGGTTGGCGTCCTGCGCGTGTTAGGAGACCTGACACAATAAAAGTAAAGACTGTGTCCTAAATAAGAATAGCCGCTGGCATTCAATAAATTTTCCAGCGTATAAGATGCCAGTTGTTTGCTATTGCAGCCACTGGCATTTTTATTTAGGCCTTATTCGCATCTTATACTTGTTCAAATAAGTTCCGTACCACATTTTAAGAAGCAGAAATGGAACAGAATTTTTCCGGAGAGGTACATTGCTGATACGAAAAAAGCTAATATCTGATACGGATTGTCTTATTAACCGGATAGAATTTGTGTCGGGACCTTTCTAACTTTTACTTGGGGACTTCCATAGTAAATTATGGCTGCAAAATTAAATCGTTCATCTACTTCAAAATCATCACCATCCAGCAAGCGAATCCGAACGCTATTCGTGCCCGGTTTCGTTATCGGCTTCCTGTTAACCGGCGCAATTGTCTGTGGCAGCATCGGCATGTTGCTCGGCCTAGACGAAATTAGCCTAGCCGACATCCGCAACAATGATGAAGGCTGGTCCCCACCCGAAGTTACACCCACGCCCGAACAAGTTGCGCTCGAAGATTCATTCGCACCTGCCGAGCCACTTGATGGAACATTTACCGTTGGCGAGCGCGTCTTTAATGTCACCAACAGCCGCGTCAACATTCGCTCTTCACCGGGGCATCTTGGCAAATCGGGCGAAGACATCTATGCGCAAGCACAGCCTGGGGATCAGATGCAGATCCTTGGCGGGCCAGACTCTGCGGACAGCCTCATCTGGTGGTTAATCCGTCATGTTGCCACCGACGGGACCACCTCCGAAGGCTGGATAGCCGAAGCGACCTCAAATGGTGTCACAATTCTAGGGAGATAATGGATAGCGTAGAAATCAACAAAGAACCTACGCGCTTTGTTCCCCGCCCCGCCCAAGCGCGTATTTTAGAATATGAGGATGGTCCATTGGGCATCAGTGCGGTGCCTGGTAGTGGAAAAACATTCACGCTCAGTCTTTTGGCAGCGCGCCTCGTCGAGCGCATGGCGGGCGAAGGTTCGTTAGACGAGCGCGAGGTGCTCATTGTCACCTTTACCAATAGTGCCGTCGAAAACTTTCGTAACCGCATCGGCGCTTTTGTACGCGACGAACAAGGTCTGCTGCCGGGGGTTGGCTATCGTGTCCGCACCCTCCACGGGTTGGCCCACGACATTGTGCGCGAGCGGCCCAGCTTGGTTGGGCTAAGCGAAAGCTTTGACATCATCGACGAGCGCACCGCAAACAGCATTAAACGCGATGCGGTCCATGCCTATCTCAACAGTCACCCCGATGTTTTAACCGCCTTTATCCAACCCGATTATCTGCAAAACTATCGCCGCATTGAGCGCTATGTGTTGGACGATGCCATCGAGATTGCCAATGCAACAATTCGTGTCGGCAAAGAGCTGCGTGTTACGCCAAGCGAGCTCTACACCCTGCTCGAAGAACAGTCGGGCTCTTGGCCTCTGCTTAACTTCGGGCTGCAAATCTACAACGATTATGAACGCTCACTCTCTGTACGGGGCGCAGTTGATTTTGATGATCTCATTGTGCTGGCGTTGCGCGCCATGGATGCCGATCCAGACTATTTAGAGCGGCTACAACTGCGCTGGCCCTACATTCTTGAGGACGAAGCGCAAGATAGCAGCGCACTGCAAGAGCGAATGCTGCGACTGCTGGCACAGCCAACCAATAACTGGGTGCGCGTGGGCGACCCGAATCAGGCAATCAACACAACATTTACAAGTGCATCGACTCGTTTTCTGCGCGAATTCATCGAACGCTATCCCGAACAGGCTAGAGCGCTGCCCAACTCTGGCCGCTGCGCCCTGCCCATCATTGACGCTGCCAATTTTTTAATCGACTGGTCTCGCAACGACCACCCCCTCCTGTCCAAAAGTGCAGCCATAGGCGATTCATTGACACCGCCTTACATCGAGCCAACGCCGCCCGGCGATCCGCAGCCAAATCCCGAAGCAGGGACACCCCCCATCTACATCTTTGATCAAGCGCTCTCGCCCGACGAAGAGGTCAACGTCCTCGCCACGAGCCTAAAACGCTGGCTGCCACAAAATCCCACACAAACCGTCGCCGTACTGGCACCAGAAAATAATCGCGGCTTCCGGCTAGTCGAAGCGCTAGAGCGAGCGGGTGTGCCATTCGACGACAGTCTGCTGCGATCCGACAGCGCAACGCGAGCCGCCGCGCAAGCCTTATCCACCGTACTTAGCTACATTACGCAGCCACAAATGGCGACTCACCTCGAACGGTTGTGGAACGAAGTTTGGATCGTGCGCCATCACGACTGGTTCAGCTTTGCGCCTATAAATGGTGCCGATGCCACAACAGACGAACTGGATCCAAACTTAGACGAGCCACCCATAACTGAGCAGACCTTTGCTGCGCGCAAGCTAGAACTTGGCGATCTGCCAGAGTCGGTTAAAACATTTGGCCGTGCGCTGTCGAAAATGCGCGAACCTGAATCATTCCTGTTTCCTGGCCCGGTAGATTGGCTCGATCAGATTGGGTGGCTTGACGAAGTGGATGGATTCCGGGAGCTTGCTGAAAAATTCCGCGATGATTTGCAGCGCTGGACCGCAGCCACAGTCTTACCCGTTGACGAATTACTGCTTACATTAGGGAACGATCTTTTTACCAAAGCGGCAGATTTGGCCTTGACCCATCGACTTGCTGTGTTGTTGGCAAAATTGGCAAAAGAGAATCCAATGTGGCGGCTGCCAGAACTGGCGGGTGAATTAGACAACATCGCGCAAAATAAGCGGCGCATTTTGGGCTTTACCGAGGACGGGTTTGGCTTTGAACCCAAAACTGGGCAAGTAACTGTCGCAACAATGCACGCGGCCAAAGGTCTTGAATGGGATCGTGTCTATCTAATCGGTGTCAACAACTTTAGCTTTGCCAGCGGCGGATCGCCTGCCGAATCGGGCGACAAATACCGCGGTGAACGATGGTATGTGCGCGACGGTTTAAATCTAGTCGAGGAGGCAATCGCGCAGCTGCGTCAGCTCCACAGTGGATCCCTCGATAGCTACGATCCAGGCAAAGCAACGTCGAAAGCTCGTGTCGATACCGCTGCGGAGCGATTACGCCTGCTCTATGTAGGCATCACCCGCGCCCGCCGCGAGCTTATTCTCACCTATAACACGGGGCGCAATCCAGAGCGCGATCCAAACCGCCCCGCACTAGCTTTTGAGGCACTTAGACATTTTATTGGCTCTAACGCAGAATAAAAGAAGGATAAGCAATGCGATTTGTAGCAATGCCGTTATCCTTTTAGCCATAAGGCGACTATTGCTAAAATTTGTTGTAACTACTTGTTACACTAACCCAATAGTTTTATAATACTATTAATAACAAAGGTCGGTGCAATTTAACGAGAGTCGAAATTGAATACCGCTGGTTGTTGACTCAGAGGCTGAGGGTATAGGAGGCGAACCCATTCGACCTAATGGCTTCACATTACGATCAATACGGGGAACATCTTTGGTATAATTCGCTTGCTCATGACTATAAAGAAATGTGGTGAATACTGTGGTTTGCTTTAATAGCTTGATTCGGTGACCGTGGATCGCTGGGGATACTCCTAAGAGACAAGAGAGATGTTTGATAGAAAGACCCAAGCAATGGGCACAAAAAAAGAGGTGAATTCATTCTAAAATGAATTCACCTCTTTTAAATTCGAACAAACCTACGAGACGTTTACCATTTTGCTCTATCGCTAGAGACACTCTTTCTAATCCTAAGTAACGTCTTTGAGCGTTAGCCCCTGCTTGCGCAGATACTCCATTAACCCAATCTTGTTAACGGTTTTCATTGCTCGTGCCGAAGTCTTTATCGAAATAGAACGACCAAGTTCGGCCACATATATCGACCGCTTTTGAACATTTGGTTGCCATTTGCGACGAGTCTTCTTGTGCGAGAAAGTATCTCGGTTTCCTGAAAGCGGGCCTTTGCCGCTTAATTTACACTTTGCCATATCAAGCTCCTGATAATAAATAGCGTACCAGAGTTCGTCATATTGTTCTTGCAAACAAAAGGAGAAGGTATCCTATATTTGAAAGATCCAATACACACGCTCTTAAAAATTTCAATTGGTAATAATACCTCTATATAAGCAATTTGAGCAAATTATATAAGACATTGCTAGGAAGCATCGGGCTTTGTGCCGCCATATCCCGCTTGCTGCCAACGATGTTTCTGCACGCGATGCTCCAACCCGGGTGCGATGGTGCGATCAGTTGGTTCTGTGTCGAGCGCCAGCCTCGGGGGTAGATCCTTCTCGCGCTTGAAGAGTTTATTTAGCACCATTACAATACTCGTTACATAAACGGCACTGCCAATCACCCAAGTCAATCCACCACCAATCATTTGATCCTCTAACGTGGTGATGTTTAGTAACTGTGCGTTGATCTTGGGCAGGCTGCTTTGAACAGCCCGATAATATTCATAGATAGGCGCGCTGGAAAAGGCAATCGACACGCCCGTAAACATATTCGGGATCTCCACACCCAGAAGATAAACGATCATTACCCACCCCGGTAACTCTTTGTGGATCCGCGGGCCGGTGTGCGTAATATGCCACCAAAAAACGAGCGACACATAAAATAGCAGCCACGGGAAGAAGATACGCGACCACTCATATTGATTGCTCCAACTGGCAAAAGTCGGCTCGTGCCAAACCAAAAAGGTAGATAGATAGAGCAGCCAGGCAAAGCCCGATTGTGTTGTTAACGCAAGAGTAGCGCGCAAAGCCGAAGGTCGCAGCACCAGCTGTGTTACCCGTTTACGCCATCGGGTTGGCAGCCCCCATGCTATCACGTGGAATGGACAGGCAAGCAGCAACAGTGGCGCTGCAATCATACAGATAATCACTTTTTGAAATGCCCGCAAAGAAAGATAATATCCGCTGAGCGAGTAGATTGGCGAGATAGTGACCAACAGCAGCAGACCAACACTAATCAAAAATATGGTCAGCCGCTGTCCATTTGCTAAAGCAGGCAAAGCCATGCGCAGCTTTCGCCAGCCGCACACATATAGCCACACAAAAAGAGCAATCAATAGAAGCGTTAGTGGGTGCAACGACCAATTTAGAAATGTCATGCCTACAGTGTAACACGTCCAAATGGCTGTGTCTGAAATCTATGGACCAATTTTGTCTTTTCAGTACCCATTTTCCGCTACATATCGACAAGATGGCCTGTTTTTGGGCATTCAATGTTGTGATCTATCAGATCGGTTGGGTCCACGGATTTGCGGAGATTGAAACCGGGTAGAATCTGCCCAGTTTTTCTGCTATCAATGGACCATCCGTGAATAGCACTTGGAGATCTATAATGATATTACGAGAAGCACTCAAACAAGAAATTGGTACACTTAATGAGAGCCAACTCTCAAGAATTGCTGAATTTGTTATTTCAATCAAGTCTCATACGCGAAATTTGATGAAGACAACCCCATTTTGGCAGCGTGCAGCTTCGACAGAGAGAGCACAGGATTTTAGGAAATGGGTGGCGGGATTACCCAAAACAGAGTTGAGTCTTTCTGATGATGCCTTTGATCGAGAAGGCATCTACGAATAGTGACGAAATATTTACTCGATACCAACATCGTGTTGCAATTCAGCAACTTTTCTGATAGTCAACATGATTTAGTCACAGACGCAGTAGCTATTTTATTGACAAATGGTCATGATTGTTATTTAACGCCACAGGTCTTTATTGAGATGTGTGTTGTTGCTACTCGACCAAGAGATGTCAACGAATTGGGGTGGTCAACAGTATACATTCGCAGAATCATTGATGAATTGTTTGAACGTTTTCTAATTGTTGAGGAAACGCCGCAGATATTCTCTGAATGGTTAGAGCTTGTGACGAACAATGCAATTAAAGGCAAACGAATCCACGGTGTACGAATTATTGCGCTCATCTCAGCTTGGATTTATTCTTACCCTGAATCCAAGCGATTTTTCTGGTGTATCAGACATTACCGTAGTACATCCACCAATACCACCTCTGATGAACAGCACTACGCACTCGACATAGAGGAGATGCCCCGCCATGAGTGGTGGCACTATCAACCACTTAATATCTCGTTGAGCTAATTATTTTTCTGAAATAGCCCTACTCAATAATTATCGGCAAGTGCATATCTCGCACGACATTCCCCAATTCTTTGATTATCAGCAACCCCGCTGCCTGAACGCTGCTGCCGTCGCCCAAAATATAAATAGTTGCGATTGCGCCACTGTGTAACGTAAATGGCTCTAGCTCGATTACGCTGCCGTCGCGTAACAAATTGGCGCGCCAATCATACTCACCAGCCGGAAGTGTCACATAGTTGCTCACATCGCGATAGACCAACTCCGTAAACGATTCATCAACCGCGCGCCCCGTTGCCTCCACAACATCAAGCGCCGTGCTTTGCGACGCATTATCCAGCGGCGCGACATGTACGATCCGCACCTTGCCGAAAAATGGGGGTGGCGGGGATGTAGAATCATTTACCAAAAGCGTATCGACCGTCCAGCCATTGGCCCCACCAGTTAACACAATCGTGTTATCCGCGTCATCATTCAACGCAATCACTTGCCGCAGAATGGGCGTTGTCGACCCATCAGGCAAGACCGCGATATTGGTGTCCCCACTGGGAAAGCTCAAATAATTAGTAGAATCTGCAATCGGTGAACCAGCCCAGCGCTCGCCAACCGTAATCCCCGTACTGGCGACCGTTATGCCGATGGTCGATGTGATTACGGTGGATACCTTGGGCTCGGGGCCGATTGGTGCTAAATGCAAAACAGAAATGCCGGTCGACACTACAGGGATCGTGCCGCCGGGTGGTGTGGCAACCGGCACAACATCAACTCGATCACCTGTAAGGCTAAGCATATTTGCATCTGCATTTGCGGTTACATATCCGTTCCCAGCCAAAAGCATAAACATAAAAAATAGGGTGCCATAAACGACTAGATTCGCGCGTCCATTTATTCTCAACATAAACTCTCCACACTTGTAAACTTGAATCTACTGCAAAACCGAGAACTTGTACTTATGGTAGAAAAGATCTTCTTGCGGTAGACTCAAGCTTATTTTGCAAAAATTTGTGTTTTGTAACAACTCATCTAATATGACGCATTACAAATCTTAAAGGTACGATTATTATTGATTCCAAGCGAACACCTGTACTATAATAGTAGTATGCCAATCCAACTTCTAGCACCCGATGTCGCAGCCAAAATTGCCGCAGGCGAGGTTGTCGAACGACCTGCCAACGTCGCCAAAGAGCTGATCGAAAACAGCCTCGACGCCACCGCCACCGAGATCCGCGTCGAAGTACGCGAAGGTGGGCAACGCCTGCTGCGCATCACCGACAACGGCAATGGCATCGCCGCGGACGAAGTGGTGCTTGCCTTTGAACGCCACGCCACCAGCAAGCTCAGCAACGCCGAGGATCTAAACCAGATCGCAACCTTTGGCTTTCGGGGCGAAGCACTCTACAGTGTCGCCGCGGTTAGCCATCTGACTCTAACCACGCGCGCCCGCCACGACACCGACGATACATCTCAATCAGCCGAATCCGGCGTACAGATCCATCTACAGGGTGGCGAAATTATCGAACAAAAGCGGGCCGGAACGCCCGTTGGCACCGTCATCAGCGTTGAGCACCTCTTCTACAACATGCCCGCCCGCAAAAAATTTCTGCGCAAGCCCGCTACCGAAGCAGGCCGCATCAACGCCGTCATCCAACGCTATGCGCTCGCCTACCCCGACCGTCGCTTTAGCTTTGTCAACGAAGGACGCCTCGTCTTTCAATCCACCGGCAGCGGTGATTTATATGATGTGTTAGTAAAAATTTACGGGTTAGACAACGCCAAGCAGATGGTCCCCGTGGGTGACATCATCACCAGCGCCGACCGTGCCGCCGCAGCAGCAGACAACGCACCAAGCCTCGACGATGAGATCGACTTTATGGACGGCAACCAAATCGCCATCCCCGCGGCATCGCCCGAAGAGCAGCCTATGCACATTGTGGGCTATGCCAGCCTGCCCAGCTTTAGCCGCGCCAACCGCAACAACATCGATCTCTTCATTAACCATCGCTACATCGAAGATCGCAGCCTCACATTTGCCGTTGTGCAGGCCTACCACACCTTGCTGCCCGGTGGCCGCTCGCCCGTTGCCGTCATTATGGTCGACATCGAGCCTAGTCAAGTTGATGTTAACGTTCATCCCCAAAAGACCCAAGTTCGCTTTTACGAAGAGCGTCGCGTCTTTAGCGCCATCCAAAAAGCCGTGCGTCGCGCCGTCATGGCCAACGCCGTCATTCCAGACATGAGCCTGCCGGGTCAAGCCCCTACATGGTCTGGGAATTCAACAACAACCAGTAGCGAGCCAACCAGCGAATGGAGCGACCGCCGCAGCAACATTCTGAACGCCGGGCAGCGCAGCCTCGATATCTACATTCCCCCCAATCCAAATCCACCCCCATTGCTACCGCGCACCACGCCTCGACAAGCTGGCGATGAATTCTATATACCACCCATGCCGCCACCACCCATGCCGACGCCAACCGACGCTGATGCGCCATACTTTCCCGATAGCCAAGCGCAACCATTTAAAAATCAATCTGTAGAGAATTCATCTATAGAAGATCAACCTGTAGAAAATCAAGCGGCTCATCGGCTCGCGCCACCCGAGCCGCTGTCGCCCGAGCAGCGTTCACCCGAACGATCCATTGAGGTAGAACAGACATCGCAGCTCCCGCCCCTGCGCGTGGTTGGGCAAGTTGGCGCGATGTACATCGTCACCGAAGGACCCGACGGGCTATTCCTTATTGATCAGCACGCCGCGCATGAACGGATCCTCTACGAAAAGTACATGGCCGACCGCTACGCACGTCTCGCGGGTGACGCCAAAGATGCCACCTCCGCACAGGCAACGCAAGTTGCGCAACAGCAACTGCTCGAACCGCTTACCCTCCATGCAGGCAGCGAAATGGCTGGCTTGGTAGCAGATCATTTAGAAGAATTGCTGGGAATTGGATTCGAAATTGAGCCATTTGGGGGGGATACATTCTTGGTGCGCTCGCTGCCCGCCATGCTATCGGGGCAGGATCCGCTGCGCACGTTGGAGGAGATCGCCGAGTCGTTGCGCGGCAACCGCAACTTGGCTGGCGAAGAGGCCGAAGCCCGACTTGTGAAGATGGTCTGCAAGCGGGCTTCGATTAAAGCGGGGCAAATATTAAGCGACATCGAAATGCAGGAGCTAGTCTATCAGCTAGAGGCGTGCCAATCCCCGCGCACCTGTCCGCATGGCAGGCCAACAATGATTCAACTCTCAGCCGGAGAGTTAGAAAAGGCTTTTGGGCGGATATAAATTCAAGCCACCTGCTCACTTCTTAACTGAGCAATCGCTTTATTATTTGCCAGCGCGCTCATTGCCACCTCCTGCCCCTTAGCAATTCGAGAGATCGTGCGCGAAAAATCATCCAGCGGAATATGTGCATCTGAATAGAGATCAATCGTGAACAGCTCCACCTGATCCATGGCATAAGCTATATCGGTTGCCGTCTGTTGCCGCGCCAGCAGATCCGCTGCCTGTGTCATCACCTCGAAAGCGCTCTGTACACTTTCGCTCGGTAAAAGGGGAGTGCGAAGATGTAGCGCAATAATCTGAGTTGCGCCCCGTTCAATCGCCTGCCGCACCGGGAGTACCGCGCCAAAGCCGCCGTCAATAAAGCGGCGCTCGCCAACCCTCCACGGTGGGTAGGCGGGCACCAATGCCATACTGCTCATCAACCCATCTTCAAGCAAATCTTCTTGCTGATCGCCAAACCCAACGATTTCTCCACTATCCAAATCAATTGCGATTGCATAACAGGGCAGCGCTAACTCTTCGAAGCGCGAAGACGGCAAATGTTGCATCAAAATCTCGTGTACTCGGTCATTCAAATAGAGGCTAGGCCGACCTCGGATAAAGCGCAGCAGCGCAACGCCTTTCCCACCAGGAAAAATAACGGTATTTTCCAGCTCGTGCCAAATTGCCTCTAATTTTTCGATTCCGGCAATCGTTGGGTCCGCCGCAAGAAATGTCGCATTGACCGAGCCAATCGACGTGCCAACTACCATGTCTGGCCGAATGCCCGCTTCAATCAGTACCTTTAGCGCACCTACTTGCAATGCACCACGACTACCGCCGCCGCTCAAAACAAATGCTAACATTTTATACTTTTACTCTCCTTTATCGTCTGTCCAAAAAGGCTGCTTTTCTTGCAACGACCTTCCACAGATATACATCGCTTCTATTTACCAACAGTTTCACCAAGTCAGCCGTTTCGCCAAGTCAGCCGTTTCACCCTGCCAGCCGTTTCATCCTGCCAGCAGTTACCGTCCCCAGCTCACCATCTGCTCTTTATTGAACGCATACTCCAGCTCAATATTAATCGGCAACATCCGCTTATTCGACCCATCTGCCTGCATCACCCACAAACGCCATGCGCCCGCTTCTTCCCTCGCCGCGCGATTGCTCACATAGACAATATGGTGTCCATCGGGGCTCCACGCCGGGGAGACATTGCTCGGCAGCGCATCGACCAACGTAGTAACTGGTTTTGTCAACGCACGTAGACCACCACCGTCGGGCTGAGCCGAAAATATCTCCCAGTGGCTGCTCTGCTGAACTTGGAAAATAATGCGGCCTCCATTTGGCTGCCAATCTGGATCCTGATACCCGATGGTCTGCTTTAGCACTGCATTGGTATCGCCGTCGGGCTTATCTTCTGTCACCTCAATGCTCGTTACCGCCTGATAGACAATCCCGTTCTCGTTCCAGTCGGGTGTGTACGCGGTGTTAAGCGCCGCAATGTCGCGGAAATTGTCTCCTTGGGGATCGATACGGGTTAGGCCCCGTTCCTCTTTAGTGTCCAACGTAAATTGCGAAAGGAAAGGATTGTTCTGTAGACAGAGGCCAAAGCCCAGATTGCGACACTGGTATTCGCCAGTCAATCGACTAAAGACAATCCAGCTACCGTCAGGGCTCCATTTTGGCGAACGCACCGTTGTATCGACGTAGATACGCTGCTCATTTGCACCATTTATGTCTACCGTATAAATGCCGCCATTGCCCCCAAAGCGGCTAAAGACTACCTTCGATCCATCGGCGCTAATTTCTGGATCCATACCGCCACTGAGCTTGCGCAACGAGCCGCTTGCAAATTCATATACGTAAATTTCCCCGCCAAGGGATTGCTGAAAAACAAGCTTGCCCGAAAGACCCGCCGCGCTAGCCGCTACAGGTGCTTGCGCCGATGCTTGTGCAACCACCTCTGCTGGGGCGGCTTGAATAGGAGCTGCCTGCGCTCGAACAGCTTGAACGGAAGCCACTTGTGCCTGAGAAGGTTGAGCCTGAGAGGGTTGAGCCTGAGCAGATTGGGGTAGCGCTGGAGACCCATTGATTGTGGCATAGCTGGCCGAGATCCAGCCGGGGGCTGTGCCTAAATCGGCCACTTCAATTTGGATCCAGTCATTACTTGGGTTTCGCCCGAGCACAACAAATTGTTCGCCCCGCTGTGCTTTGCCCACAATTGCATTTTGCACCCCAGGGCCACTGCGAATGTTTAGGCGAGCGCCATCGGTTGCCACCATTGCGAGGGGTAAGTTGTTCGGGTTTGCTGGCGCAGGACGCCGCGCCATGGCCATTGCCGGATTGGTTGACCCTGTTGCTGACACCGTTGCACCAGACGCATCAATCGCTGGCAGCTCCGCCTGCCCGAAAGCCACCACCCGTGCCTTGTTAACCCAGCCCCGACGACCATCTTTCGTTTCTCCATAGAGCCACGTACCATCCGCGCTGCGGCCCGATGCATTGATAGTTGCGCCAGCCTGCAATGAAGTGAGGGTGCTGCCATTGGGGCTGTTGCGCAATGCGGTGCCGTTGGAACGCACCATGGACAGCACGCGATTTTGGCTAACGGACTGAACTTGTGGCAGTAGCATTGGGGCTCTTGCTGGCGTTGGCGCTGCGGCTACAGGTAAATTGCTTGAAGCCGAATCGCTCATTGCCGAGATATTCAGGGCTGTATCGTCCATTGCCGTATCGTCCATTGCCGTATTATCTGAGGCCATCTGATCCGCGTCAGCCGCGTCATTTGTGGGGCTATCCGTAGAATTGCTGGTCATTGCTGTCGAATCACTTGCTGTTGAATCACTTGCTGTTGAATCACTTGCTGTTGAATCACTACGTATCGGCAGGTCGATTACTTCGAAAATCACCAGCGAATTTGTCGCCACCCAGCCAACCGAGTTGCCTAGCGTTCTAACCATCACCCACTGATTATTCTCGGTGCGACCCGTTGTGTTGATCAACGTGCCTGGCTCCAGCGTTGCCACTGGATTGCCTGCGGGCGCGTCAAGCACGGTCGAGCCATCTGATCCGGCAACGGCGAATGAATCGCTGCCAGCTTGCCGCTGCGCGCTTGCATAGGCAGCTTGGCTGTCGATATTAAACTGTAGAATTAGCCCAATACAGAGCAATGCAATTATCCCCACTATACTTTTGCCGATGTGCTTCTCTGGGCAGTTTTGGTGCTGTTTTGAGGTGATATTTGTGATTTGAAATCTTGTATCTAGTAAATCAGAGTTTGTGAAATCAACAGGTTTATTTGAATCAAAGTGGGGCATGTTTTGTTCCTAGTGTTCTTAATAGTAATAGAGCATAGTCATTCAAAATAAATATTTTAAGGTATAAGTGATTTTAAAGTCTATTTTTTCTAGAGCAGAGCGTGTATCAGCCAATGGTACATCTCTTTCTGGTTTTGGTACAGATCTGGCTCTTGTATTGAACAGCAACTCTCTTGTGCTTACTCTAGCTCAACGCCGATACATTGGGTTTTGGTGATTATCCAATATCTTCTCAATATCATGAGGGTGACCGCTTGGCTTCGACCATTTGCACAAAGTGCAAAGCTAGCGTGCGTTATTCGTGCCTCACAATATTAAGGAGATGCATTACTTATAAATCATAGGTGTAAACTTAAGCCGTTCAGTTTAATTTATTGCCACTGCCAATTGTATGGAACACGGTTGTACGGAACAGGGTGAATGTGATCGAAGAGGCGACGGTTTGGTCGCCAGCCGCCACCTTTAATGCTGCGTTGGCTGTGCTGTTCGATGCTATATAATCGTTTACGAACTTGGCCATCTGCTTGTTGGTTGTTGGCTTACCGATTGGCATAATTCTCGGTCTAATCCGGTTGATTGTGCGTTGGCTTGGCAAACGGATTAGGCGATCCATTCCAAAGATGACCTAAATGTACTATAAAGGATGCTGCTAGGCTTACAGGTATAAGCGGATTTCTGTGGTCGATTTTTAACATGAATAGGTAGATTGTTTAGACGAACTCACATTCTGCTACTCGGACCGCTTAGGGAATCGTCAAGCCTAGGAATACGATGCCAACCAATCTTGAAAGAATTAGAGAACTTTGCGCCAGAATCAACTACCCCCTTGCATCATATAGACAAATAGCTTAGTACTATTGGATCATTTTTTTTCGTCGATTCTCTGCTACGATATTTGTATGGTTCGATCCATACTAGATACATATTGCAGCGCAACAGCTTATAATAAGCCTGCATTGCTAAGGGAAAATAAAAATTAAAATGAGTCAACGGTTCTTACCGTTTGGGGCTCCAAGTCAAGTCAATTCTATTGATAAAACCATCAAAGTAGACAGCAAAAACATCATTCAAGAGTTCCCCCAAACAAAAACAGTTCAGCTACCTATTAAAAAAGTGCCTGTCTTATGCTTGCCCAAAAGCCAAGATGAGGCAACCCGCTTCTTGGGTACTATAGCACGCCGCTTGCTTCTTGCTTGCCTGCTCGTTGCTAGCCTTCTATGCCAGTGGATCGCAAACAGTACAGCCCTCTTGGCTCAGGAGGAGACCGATCTGAGCGCAACCATTTGGGTTGACGCCAATCGTAACGGGATTTTCGAACCCGATACAGATGAGATCGGCGCGGCAGATGTTCAGCTTGTGTTGCTCGATGACGATGGCATTGCCCTCATCGATCCGGCCACAGATTTGCCGCGAGCCACAGCCACTGACAGCCATGGCGCGTACGCATTTGCGGCCATTCCCGCTGGCGAATACAGCATCCGAATTGTGCCCGAGACCTTTGCCAATGGCGCACCATTCGAAGGTTATGATAGCAGCAACGGTACAATAATGGGCGGCGGGATCGACAGCCAACCGTTCACCCATCCCAACCCTGCCAGTGAGCAAAGTGCTAGCATCGGTCTCTACAAGCCACTGCGGTTGCAAGGCCAACTCTGGCACGATGCAGACGCTAACGGACTTATCGACGGCACAGAATCTGGCGCAGAATCTGGTATCGAAGGCGCAACCATAACGCTTTGGTCCACTCTGGCGGCAACTCAAACAGTCATCATGACCACCACCACAACCGAAACGGGTGCTTATCTTTTCGACGCTCTCTTGAGCGGCGAGTACGAAGTTGGGATCGATGCCACGCACTTTCAACTAGGTCAGCCGCTTGCTGGCTATCGCCACAGCGCGCGCCCTGCCAGCGATCCGCAAACGAGCGGCTTGCGCAGCGCACCGATTACTCTTACAAACATTGATAGCTCAACTATAAACATCGGCCTTTACCGTCCGGTGCAGCTTGGCAACTTTGTCTGGTTCGATTATGACGCAGACGGCATCCAATCTTCACTGGAACCAGGTGTACCCGGTGTCACTATACGCCTCTATCGGGCTGATGAAGCTAACACGAATGAGCCTGGCACGAATTTAGAAAGTGATACAGAGCATAAGGCCATTGCCGAAACCACAAGCGACGCAGCCGGCAACTATCTCTTTACCGATCTGCTGCCCGGCCACTATTTTGTTGAATTTGACCTTGAAACCGTGCCCGCTGGATACACCGTTTCAGCGCCGCACGCGACCAATCCACTGGGCAATGCCGTAGACAGCGACGCTGATCCAGCCTTTGGCCGCACCACGGTCAGCGTATTTTTAGAAAGCGGCAGCGGATCGCTCAACTTTGATATGGGAATACATACGCTCGTCAGCGTGGGCGACAGAGTTTGGTACGACAATGATGGCGACGGCGTGCAGGATCTGCTAGACGAAACGGGCGTTCCCAATGTGGATCTACAGCTTTACTACGCTAAAACCAATCAACCTGTGCTCACACAAAATGACCAAACGCCCTACATAGCAACAACCAATGCAGCGGGAAAATATCTCTTTGCCGATCTGCAACCGGGCAACTATTTCGTCATAGTTATCACCGCAACGCTCCCCAGCGGTTTTCAGATCAGCCCAGCCAACGTAAACGACAGCACCGCAGCAGGCGACGCAGTGGATTCGGACTTTGATCCAGCAACGGCACGCAGCAGCTCATCGGGCTTTTTGCTGGGTAATGGCAGCACAACCGACCGTCAAGAGATGGACCTCGATTTGGGCCTCTTTAGTCGACTGAATATCGGAGACAAAGTCTGGTTTGACCGAGATGGTGATGGCGTGCAAAACCCGAGCGGGCCAAACGGCATGCTTGGGGACGACGACGATGAGGGAGGTTTGCCCGATATATGGGTAACGCTCTACGACACAGATACCTTCGAACCGGTCATGGTTGACGGCGTCGAGTTGAGCACACGCACAAACAGCCAAGGTGGCTACATCTTTGCCAATTTAGATCCGGGTGACTACTATCTGCAATTCGATCTCAGCTCGCTACCGACTGGGCACCAAGTAACGTTGCGCAACGCTGCCACGCCTGAGCTAGATTCGGACGCGCACCCAACCACGGGACGCACCGCAGCAACCGGCCCGATCGACATCGGCCAACATCAGCTCGATATGGACATGGGCGTTTGGTCACCAGTTGGGATCGCGGGCCGCGTTTGGCTCGACGATGATGGTGACGGGCGGCGCGACCTGGCAGAAGAAAGCCTCTTTGCCGCAGCCGAGGTCACTTCGATCCAAGCCTATTTGCACCGTGTCGACAACGATCAACTTATCGACGAAACCACGCTCGACAGCGATGGATACTACACCTTTCTCAACGCGCCACCGGGCGACTACTATGTGCGCTTCGACGGTCTGCCCAGTGGCTACAAAATTACCCAACAGCGTGCCAAACCGCTGCGCGCCAGCGGCAATTCGGATGTTGACCCAGCCACGGGGCGCACGCCCGCAACCGGCGACCTGCTCAGCAACGAGTGGATCACAGATGTGGACATGGGCATCTATCGCACGGCCATTGTCAGCGGCCTTGCGTGGAACGATATGGATCGAGATGGCACACGCGGCATCGGGGAAACTGGCGCATCGAATATCAACGTGACGCTCTATCAGCAGAACCTCGGCAATCCCGAAGAGGATGTCCTTATCGGCACGCAGACAACCGACAGCAGTGGCCTGTACAGCTTCCTCAATTTGGCACCGGGCAACTACTATGTGCAGTTCGATCTCGCCACGTTGCCCAGCAACACGGTGGCCGCGCGGCCCAACGTATCGGCCCCAACTTTTGATGGCGTCGACTCCGATGCGAACCCAAGCAGCGGGCGCACTGCCTCGACCGGACTGATCCGCAGCGGTGAGCAGCGGGGCGGCTTAGATTTGGGCATCCACACCTTAAACGGCGTGCGCATCGGGGACACCATTTGGCACGATCTAAACGCCAACGGCACGCAAGATCGCTACGAAACAGGCATTGCGGGCGTGCTTTTACAGCTTTACGCAACAGCCGATCCAAATACACTTTTGGCGACAACCGTCAGCGATGCCGACGGCGTCTATCTTTTTGATGGCTTGCCCGCGACTGGTGATAATGCGAGTGATAGCATCGGCGACAGCACAGCAGAATATTTCGTAAAAATTGACCCAAGATCTTTGCCCGCTGCGTATCTGGCCTCACTACAAAATGTTGGCACCGATGATGCCATCGATTCGGACTTTGATCCGGCCACATTCAGCACCACGTCGACCGGCGTGCTGGCGGCACACGCGCAGAATATAACGCTAGATATTGGGTTATATCAAACCGCAACGTTAGGCGACAGAGTCTGGCTGGACACCAACGCAAACGGCGTACAGGATGTGGGCGAAGAAGGCATAGCTGACGTGGACGCAATGCTCTATGATGCCGACGGAACGCCCACAGGTCTTGCGACAAGCACAGATGCCGAGGGTGGCTACCTTTTCTCCAATCTAACGCCGGGGCAGTACACCATTGGGTACACGCTGCCCGACGGCTATCGCTTTAGCCCGCTCAACAGTAGCGGGCAGCCCGGCGTCGATCAGACAGACTCGGACGTGGACACAGCGACGCAACGCACGCGACCGATTTCGCTCTATTCGGGTCAGCAAAATCATTCATTCGATGCTGGGATCCGCCGTCCGCTGGCGTTGCAAAACCTGATCTGGCTGGACAGCAACAACAATGGTCAACGCGATGTGGACGAAGAAGGATTAGCGGGCGTGCAGCTTGCGCTGACCAATGCAGAAAATGAGGTGATTGCAACAACTATTAGCAATGATTCGGGGCAGTACGAGTTTATCGATCTTACGCCCGGGACCTATATCGTCAACATAGCTGCAAGCAATTTCGCGGCGGATCAGCCGCTGGCAGATCTCTTCAGCAGTAGCGATGTCGATGATGCTGCTATCGACACAATTATCGATAACGGTGTTGATAGCGCCACCCCAAGCGCAGGTGGCATTCGCAGCCGCGCGGTGACGCTTTTATTTGATGATGCGTCTGGTGACCTAGTCGGGGAAAGTCAATCTGCTGATTTTGGTTTCTATGCACCGCTTAGCATTGGCAACCGCATTTGGCACGACGTCAACAACAATGGCCGCTTTGATAACGCAACCGAAAGTGGAATTGATGGCGTAACGTTACATCTTTACCGCGATGACGATCAGGATGGCGAACCAGATGGCGAGGCACTTATGACGAAAGCGAGTCGCGATGGTGGTTACTATCTTTTTAATAACTTAGGTGCAGGAAAATACATTGTCGAAGTCGCTGCGCAGAATTTTCAGGCCGACCACGCGCTGGCAGCATATGCCAATAGCTGGGATGCAGAATTATCTGTCGAGGCAAACCGTGAAGATAGTGTCGACCGCGGTATAGATTCTGCTGCGTGGCGCAGTCGCGGCATTCGCAGCGCAACGGTTGAACTTTTGCCAGATCGCGCTCCGGTTGACGAGTTGGATTTGGGACCATTGGGCAGCGGAATTTCAACTGATGCCAGCAGCAATTTGGCTGTCGATTTTGGCTTCTTTAATGCGTATCAAATAGAGAGCCGCATCTGGATCGATGAGGACAATAGTGGCGGGACCGATGGTGGTGAAATTGGCCTTAATGATGTGCTGGTTGAGCTTTACGCCGATGTGGATGAAGATGGCCTGCCGGATGGTACGCTGCTGATGACCGACACAACTTATACACATATTGATCCGGTTGAACTTGAGTCGATAGATGGTTACTTTCGATTCGATGGGCTGCCTGCCGGTGCCTATGTTGTGCAGGTTCCTGCGAGCAATTTCGGGGCAGAGGGGCCCTTGGTCGAACGGCTTAACAGCACCGAAGATCCCGGCGGGGTCGACATTCCGGGCTTGGTGATCGACGATGGGGTTGCCGTCATCAACCCTGACGAAATCGGCATTCGTACGCAGACAATTCGCTTGCCGCGCCCGCTACTGTCCGCGGCACAGGTTGCCGCAGCAAATGAAAATACCACGCGGGCGGCAGATATGCGTACCATTGATAATTCCGGCACGGATGCCGATTTTGGTTTCTTCAAATCAGTTGAGGTAGGTGGCCAAGTATGGAATGATATCAACGCAAATGGACAAAACGAGCCAGAGCGTTCGGAGTCTGGTGTGCCTAGCGTGCTGGTTGTTTTGCGGCGGGTCGATGGCAACGTGCCGGTTGATCTGCTGGGTAACCCCGTTGCGCCACAAACTACAAGCGAGAGTGGTTTTTATCGCTTTGTCAATCTATCGCCGGAGGATTATTATGTTGAGTTCGATCTGGGCACGCTGCCTGCTTTGGGCTCATTAAACTCAGCTGCGTATGTTGTAACGCTGCAAGATGCGGCAGGCGTGGACGATAGTCGTGACAGCGATGTGGATCCAGCGACCGGCACTTCGACTGCGACAGGCTTTTTGGCTTCGGGCGAAATAAGTGGCGCAATGAACATGGGTATCCATGCACAAAATAATGTTGGTGGCATGGTCTGGTTCGACAACTCGATCAATGGCCTGCACGAGCCATTTGATGGTGAGCAAGGCGTGCCCAACGTGGTGGTTGCGCTGCACAGCGTTTCGACGGGTACAGCCGTGTTGGTTGCAGGTCAACCGCTAACCGAAACAACCGACGCGAAGGGCTATTATGCCTTTGAGGGTGTACCACCGGACAACTATTATGTTGCGTTTGATCTAGGCACGCTGCCGCCTGTATATCGGGTGACGCTGCAAAATGCTTTCCCAGATACCGCGTCTGACTCCGATGCAGACCCACTGACCGGTCGCACCAAAGAGACGGGTCCGTTAAGCGTGGGCGAAGTAAGCATGGAGCTGGATATGGGCATCTTTCCGCTGGTGGCGGTGGGTGATCGGGTTTGGTTCGACGATAATCAAGATGGGCAGCAAACGCCTGGCGAGCTGGGCGTGCCGGGGATCCGCGTGACGCTCTATTCTGAAAGCACCAATGCGCCCGTGCCCAATCCAGCTGACCCAACGCAGCCTTGGGCGCAAAGCACAAATGCTGATGGGCGCTATCTTTTTAGCGGCATAGAGGCTAACAATGCGTACTATGTTCAGTTCGATCTTGCTTCGCTACCGCTAGGCTATTTTGCAACAATGCCCGCTATTGGGGGCAACGCCACAAATTCAGATGCGGATCCGCTTACAGGGCAGAGCGGACCCACTGCGGTATTGCAGGAGGGCGATACCGATCTAACACTGGATATGGGGATTGTGGCCCCAAGCGGTATCGGTGATCGGGTGTGGTACGATTTGGATGCTGACGGCATTTACGAGCCAAACGATGGCGAATTGGGCGTCTCGGGCGTTGACGTTACGCTCTTCAAAATCGAAAATGGGAACAGCGAAAGTGCGGCAGCGGTACCCGATCCGGCAGATGAAAGCCGCGATTGGACGGTAACCACTGATGAATCTGGCCTTTATCTCTTTACAAACTTGCCGTCGGGTGACTATTTTGTTCATTTCGATCTAAATACATTGCCTACGGGTCATCAGCCTACGTGGCCGAAGAGAGGGTCAGATCAAGAAGCTGATAGCGATGCAGATCGACTGACGGGACAGACGCAGAGCAGTGGCCCAATCTATAGCGGCGCGCAAAAATTGACGCTGGATATGGGCATAATCGGCCCCGCTTCTGTTGGTTCGACGGTTTGGTTTGATCTAAACCGTAATGGCGTGCGCGATGTGGGCGAAGCAGGTGTCGCCGATGTTGCTGTGCAGATTACAAGAGCAGATGGGTCACAGGCGCTAGATGTGAGCGGCATACCTGTGGCGTCGACCGTTACCAATAAAAGTGGACTGTATCGCTTCGACACGCTCATGCCTGGGGCGTATTCTATCGTTTTTGATCTGGATACGCTGCCCGATGGATATGTGGTGAGCAAGCCCAACGCGAGCGGCAACGAGCTAAATGATTCGGACGCAAATCCAAGCAGCGGGTGGACTCGTGCGACACAGTTCCTGCATAGCGGCGATACAGATGAGGCGCTGGATATGGGGATTCACGAGCCATTTGGCGTGCGTATGGGGGATGGCGTTTGGCACGATCTCAATGCCAACGGGCTGCGCGAGTTAGGGGAACCGGGCATTTTGGGTGTAAGCATGGAGCTTTATGTGGTCGACGCAGCGGGCACCAGTGTGGGCACCGGTCAACGCGCTGTGACTGATGCCGACGGAAACTACCTTTTTGACGAGCTGCCCGCTGGGGAGTATGCCATCGCCTTTGATCTGAATACGCTACCAAGTGGCTATCAACTCTCGGGTAATCGGCCAGATGGGGAGGCAGGCAGCCCTTCGAACGTGGATATTTTCAGTGGTCAGACAGAGTCGAGCGGTCCGTTGACAGAGCACGAACAGTACTTAGCGTTAGATTTGGGCATTTACCGTCCCGTTTCGCTGGGTGATTTGGCGTGGCTGGATCGGGACGCGGATGGCACGTACGATGTAGGTGAGTTTGGCGTAAGCGGTGTTGCTGTAACGCTTCTCTATGCAGATGGGACGCCAACTGGTCGAAGCGAGGTAACCAATAGCGACGGGCGTTATCTCTTTGAAAATTTGGTGCCTGGTGACTATATTCTGGAGTTTTTGCCCCCGTCGGGATTTATTGCTACGTCCATTCATCAAGGGCTGGACACCGCTGTCGATTCGGATATCGACCCCGCATCCCGCCGAACGGCTGTTATTACAATTCGCAGCGATACAGAAAATTCAGGCTGGGATGCTGGCTTCTTTACGGGTGCGGCGCTTGGTAACTTTGTCTGGCTTGATGAGGATGCCAACGGGATGCAGGATCCAAACGAAAAGGGTATTGCGGGTGTAACGGTTCGACTCTATTCACCTTTGGGTATCCCTATACGCGAAACGTATACGGATCTAAATGGCTTCTATGGATTTAGCGGCTTGGGAGAGGAAGACTTTTTTGTAGAATTTATCGCGAAAGAAGAGTTAGTCTTCACACAGCCAAATCGTGTTCCAAATGATCATACAGCGACGGAAGATAACGAAGGCGGGCCAAGTGATCTGGTGGATAGTAATGCGATGGATAGTAATGCGATGGATAGTGATGCAGTAGATAGTGATGCAGTAGATAGTGATGCAGTAGTCAACGGCAGTACGCTGGTGGCCCGGACCAATAGCCGCATGACTCAAACTGGCATAAATTATTCGGATTGGGATGCAGGCATGACGCAGCAGGCTACAATCGGCAACTATGTTTGGTTTGATTTTAATCGTAATGGGTTAAAAGATGTAGAGGAAGAGGGCGTTGACGGTGTAAAGGTTGAGTTATACAATGCAGATGGTCAGACTGTTGCAAATACGATTAGTAATGGAGGTGGTTTTTATCAATTTGATCGGTTGACGCCTAGTAGATATCGCATATCTGTTACGCCGCCACCAAGTTTCCAATTTACGCAACGCAGTGCAGCGGATGATCCAACTGTTCAAGGGGAGAGCCTTGATAGTGATGTTGACCCAGAGACTGGTGAAACCGACTTTATTGAATTGTTGCCAGGGCAAAACGACACGACGAGAGGCGTAGGTTTAGTTGCCTCGCCGGGCGCAATCACACTATCAAGCATGGATGTTACGCTCCGTAAAGCAAAGAGTGGCGATGAGCTTATTGTGCGCTGGTCTACTAGCGCAGAGCTGGATACATTTGGCTATCACATCCGTCAGGGAACAAACGGTATTTTAGAGAATGCAGTTCAGGTCACATCGATGATTATTCCAAGCCAAGGGACTGCTGGTGGTCTATATGAGTTTAGGGTTCCATATAACGCAGAGACAGATATGCCAGTGGGGCTGCTTAATTTTTGGCTGGTAGAGGTCGAGATTGAGGATAAGGTTAATGTGCATGGGCCGGTTGGCGTGACGGCACGTGCGGCGGCAATTGGCGAATCGAAGCAGGTTTTATTCTTGCCGCTTGTCGCACGGTAAGGGGCTAGGGGTGAAGACCACTTAAATAGGCTCTAGACCCGTTGGATCAGTACGATCAATAACTTACCGATCTTATAACTGTCTAGACTCGTGTCGGTTGAGTGCCTGTTGCTATGCTTCCAAACTGCATACAGCCGCGGCACTTAACCGGCACTTGCTACTCTAAATAGTTGCTTAACATCTACCGTTCACTACCAATTGTTCAATACATACTCTTCTACCTTAAGCTTTTTCCGATATTTTCGCCACTAGCGATATTTTTGCGTTTGCCAAAAGCCTTTGCCTGCGTTTCGGGGTGGATCACAACATTGCGCCCGATAGTTACCCCTTTTGGCACAACAGACTGTCTCCCAAGCAGAGTGAGACCCGTATTCAGTTGACTCGGGGTCGATGTATTGGCCGTATTGTCATCGCCATGACCGATTTGGGCATTTGCACCGATTCTGACACCCACATCAATAACGCATCGATCAACGACCACACCAGGTTCGATCAACGTATCGCCCAGCACAACACTATTGCGCACCACCGCGCCCTCGCCTATCACAACGCCTGGCGAAATAATGCTCCCCTGAACATGCCCTTCTATACGGCAGCCATTGGAGAGTAGATTGCCCCCTACTTCCGCATTCGCCCCAATTTTTACAGGCGCGCGCTCTTTACTGCGGGTGCGAATTACCCAACTAGTATTGTAGAGATCCAGCGCGGGATTTTCGGCGAGCAAACTCATATTTGCTTCCCAGTATGCCTGTGTGGTACTCACATTGGCCCAGTATCCCGAAAAGCGGTACGCATGAACGGACAAATTGCTGCCAACAAGATCCGGCAGCATGTCGCGACCAAAATCCAAATATTCGTTCTTCTCTAAGATGCTGCCTAGTAGCTCTTTGCGAAAGAGATAAATGCCCATAGAGGCCAGTGGCTCGCGCGCCTGCTTTGGTTTCTCTTCAAATGCCACAATGCGCTGATCTGCATCAAGCTGTACAATCCCAAAACGGTGAACCTCATGCGGGTTGACTGTGTGAACGGCCACCGTTACATCTGCGTTGCGCTCAACATGCTGGCGCAACATAGGCCGATAGTCCATTGTGTAAATGTGATTACCAGCTAAGATAAGCGCATGTTCTTCATTGCGACGCCCCACATAATCCAAATTACGGCGCACCGCATCTGCTGTACCGCGCTGCCAATCACCATACTGACCCCCTTGATAGGGTTGCAGCAAGCGCAATCCACCTCTAGCGCGATCGAGATCCCATGGCTTGCCCAAGCCGATATGGTCGTTAAGGCTGTGTGGTCGATACTGTGTTAAGACTGCTACATTATAGATTTCGCTATTTACACAGTTACTAAGGGGAAAGTCAACGAGGCGAAACTTCCCGCCAAAGGGGACGGCTGGCTCCGCTCTTACTTCGGTGAGCACGCTCAAGCTTTCGCTCGAACCACCGGCCATAATCATTGCAAAGGCGCGTGTCATAGGGTTTTCCTAATAATTTTGTGTTTCAAATATTAATTCGCCTGGCTATTAAATCGTCTTGCCATCAGCCACAACCCCATCACTTGGGAATGCGTTTTCTTCTACATTACTATTAATCAATACATTGCGGCCGATTTGGCTGCGCTCGGGGACGTATGCATTTTTGCCGACAACGCTAATCCCGTTTGTTAGCTTCTCGGGCATTAACTCATTCACTGTCGATTCGTCGCCCGTACCCACAATTGAGCTCGCGCCAATTGTGGCTTGCTTATCGATCACCACTTTGTTTAGCTGCGCCCCCGGGCCGATCCAAGCATCGTTCATCACAATACTGTCATTGACAACCGCACCGTGCCCAACGTATACGCCTGGGCTCAGCACGCTATTGTTGACAGCACCATGCACGACACAGCCATTCGAAATCATACTGCCAACTATCTTTGCATTTGGTCCTAGTTTAGCGGGCGGGCGTTCTTCTGACTTAGTATGAATCGGCCAGTTATCGGCATATAGATCAAGATCGGGCTTCTGCTCCAAGAGTTCAAGATTTGTAGACCAGTAAGAATCGATTGTGCCAACATCGACCCAGTATCCCTCAAACCGAAATGCATGAATCTTATCGCCTGCCGCTAGCATTGCTGGGATCACATCCTTGCCAAAATCAACGCGCGATTTTCCTGTTTCTTTGTCAACAAGGCGCTCTTCTAACTTACGGGCGTCGAAGATGTAGATACCCATGGATGCAAGATTCCCTTTATCTCTATCTTTGGGTTTCTCATAAAATTCGGTAATGCGCTGATTCTTGTCCACTTCCATGATGCCAAACCGAAAGGCCTCTTCGATGGGTACAGGCATTACGGCAATTGTTAAATCAGCTTCACTTTCCTCATGGAAGCGCATCATCGGGCCATAATCCATCTTATAAATGTGATCACCAGAAAGAATGATCACCGTATCGGCTTGATTTTCATGGACAAAGTTCATATTCTGGTAGATTGCATCGGCTGTGCCCGCATACCACGATTGTGCATCTCGGCCTTGAAACGGTTGCAGCAGACGAATTCCGCCGCGGCTGCGATCAAGATCCCAAGGCTTGCCAATTCCGATATGTTCGTTCAGGCTATGCGGTCTATATTGTGTCAACACGCCAACGGTGTAAATGCTGCTGTTGACACAATTGCTAATGGTAAAATCAATAATGCGGAATTTCCCTGCAAAGGGAACCGCAGGTTTGGCGCGCTCTTCCGAAAGAACAGTTAGGCGAGTTCCTTCGCCGCCAGCGAGAATCATTGCGAGTGGTTTCATAGTAATAAAATTTGGTTGTTTGATGCTATATCTTTGTATGCGATTAGGTTAGGCTGAGCTAGTATCCTGTTACCGAAACTTTGATAGTTTAGCGTAGCTCGTTCATTCTGGGTCGGGGAGGATGTTCCGTCCAACCAGTTTAAGAGACGCTGGCAGGATTTTCAACATTCACCGGTATATTCAATTTTGGGGTGACCGTTTTAGCTTCGACCACTTCACTCTGTCAAAGCTCAGCCTTCGCTATCTGCACCCCCAAATGTTGGGAAGATACATTCACCACCCAAAAGGACGGTCTGCAATATCTGCCATAATCTACGTAACGCGTACTAGGTTAAGCGTATCTAAAGATCTGATTTTGATGTCTATAAATTTATAGGGGATGATCAGTTAGCATTAATCATCAGTCAATAGACTTAATATGGTATTGTGGTGCTAGTACTTATGTGCGATTGCAAAAGCGAGGATTTTATCTAATACTAAACGAATCGGGAGAAAAGTTCAAACTAAATAAATCATCCAAGATTTTTGGAAAAAGTTTTGGATGATTTATTTTGAAATCCAAGTTGGATACTGATATAATCAATAGTTGCATTATTGACAAATTAAATAGATTATCAAAATAAATAATTTATATTAAGCAGCACCATGAAGTATCATCTTTTTCGTTTAGCTATTACTCTAGGCAAAAATATAACTTTGTGCTGCTGCGCACTGTAGGAGGTAAGCGTGTTGCAGCGTCAAACACAAACTGCTGCTTTCTGGCGCGACCAGTTCGAAGTCACAGCAGAAGATTTGGATTTTCTATATGCGCTATTGCTTGACTCGCAATCGCCCAAGCTCCTTTCTTCGCTTTCCGAAGCGTTAATTGAAGAGTATATACGCAAAGAAAACGCAAAGATCGAAACAGAACTGACGAAGGGTGATGTATATATCCCACAAGGGCAATTCAAAAGTGGCCAAACACTCGTCTTTCCGGCTTTAGATTTCAAAGTAGCCAAAGTCACAAATGTGCGTCAGGGACATAACCCAGAACATGGCGAATTTGATGTGATGTCGGTCCTGTTCGAAAAGTCGAAAGACGAAACCGAATTCGCATTCAATTTAAAGACTCCGCATATTCTCAATCAGACAAATGGACAGAGCTTGTTGAGTAATGAATCCCTTCTCTCGGCAGAAGAGATTTATGAACTCTATCAGGAAGAGATTGATGAATGTGTGTTGGCAGCTTTTGAAGATAGCGATCGTAATTCGGAGTTTGTAGAAGTTAACAACAATTGGATGCTATCCGATCTGTTAACAGAAGTAAATAGCGGACACTTAAATATTACCGAGGCCATGATTGATATGGCTGCAAAACCGTTAGAACCGAGCGAATTGTTAGCTGAGCTAGATTTGGACAGCAATGCAAATGAATCGATGCAAGTGCTTAGCTTAAATCATGCGCTAAGCCAAGATGAACGGTTCGACATGGTGGGTAGTGGTGATAAATCACTTTGGTTCCTGCGACGTTTGGAACCATCTGAGGCGCTCGAAATACCGCTTTTATTGCGGCCAACTCAGCCTACCTACAATCGAGGATTGTTGAGCGTCGAGTTGTTGCAGCTTGAATGGGAGCTAGATGACGAATGGGGAGAGAGCAGCCTAAGTAGCGAGCTTCCTTCGATTGTTCCAAGTACTAACTTTACGCTAATTTATCCGCATCGACGCAGTGGAACAATTCCAATTAATGGCCGAACCCGCAGCTTCTTTCCACACGGAGAGAGAGGGCGTTCTACCATTGATATCATTGATGGGCGCTGGGGGACACGCATGACGGGATGGGCCGTTCATGAGGGTCGCTATGTAACAGGTCTTGCTAAGTGGATGGATGATCACGCATTGCCTGTCGGTGCGCAAATTACGCTTGAGCGCACGAACAATGCAAATGAAGTTGTGATCGATTATCGCACGCGGCGAGCAAAGCGCGAATGGTCGCGGGTTGCAACTGCTGATTTGGATAAGATGAGGTTAAACTTCGAATTAAGTAAGGTGCAAATTGCCTGTGAATATGATGAGGATCTTATTGTCTCCGAAAGTGAATCTGGTCCTATCGGTCAGCTATGTGTTCTGTTAAACCAAAATCGGGTGGAGTTGCCGCAGGTAGTGTCTGATCTAGTGCCAGAACTCGCCAAGCTAAACCCGAGCGGAACAGTTCACGTTAAAACAGTCTATAGTGCAGCGAATATGTTGCGTCGTTGTGCGCCTGGTCCTGTCTTTTTCTCGCTAATCAGCAACCGTAAGTTTGTGGATGTTGGTGGTGGGTTTTTCACATTGGCATAGAGTTTTAGCCAAAAACAATTGAGAATTTTAAACTATTCCTTAGCAATACCATAGAGAGTCTGTAAATGAGCCGCAGTACATTACGCAGTAGAGCACTTTCAAGATTTCGCCCATCTGTGGATACTAAGTTTCACATTGACTACGAGTGGTGGGAGAAAAGTGGTAAGAATTTTCGCGTCTATCTTCGCGATCAACTTTGCGAAGAATGCCGCAACCGATTTGCCGATCATCAAAATACAGAAGATGTTGATTGGGTAAATCCTGACACGGGGGAAGTCCATCGTACGGATGCGTTAAGAGAATGTCTACGTACTCGTTGTGCAAATGATCCAGATTATATTAATGAGCGTCTGCCTGTCGCGTCAGCCTGTTTCCGAATTTTTCTTGCCAACAATAACACGCCCCTTTCGGCAAACGAGTTGGGGCAGTTAATGCCGTGGAAGCAGCCAGATTCGATTTTAGGAACCTTGAGCGGTAGTGCAAAGCAGGTATATCTGGGTTTGCGCCCTGTAGATTAATATGAACTGTATACCTCAAAAATAAAAATAGAATTTGTGTAATATTCACTGACTCTATATCCTCTCTCTTATTTCAAGAGAGAGGATATAGAGTCAGTGTTTTTTTAGGCCATTCCAAAAAATAAATTATATAGCATGGCCGCAAGCTGTTCTAGAAAAACCTATAAAGCTTGTATAATTATTTTTCTGGATTAATCTTATTCATCACTATTGTCTACAACAATTTCTATCCACTCGCTTCCTTGATTTTCTAATAGTTCGCTGTATGATTTTGCTTGTTCATCGCTATCGGTTTGAACAATTAAGACAATGCTGTCGGGAGAAATTGTATTCTTCATATCAATGATGTGGTGTGTGTCTGCGCGCATTCCATAAAGAGAGCCAAGATACCCACCAAGAACGCCACCGCTCAATGTGGCAATTAAACCAGATGCTAGAACGGCAGCACCAACGCCTGGAATAGCCACAAGCGCTATGCTGCCAAGTGCGCCCAACGCTCCACCAATTCCGGTACCTACCAGTGCGCCTTCTAGCGCGGCGTTATCTGGCTCTACACCAACAATATCTTTCACGTCGGCTGCGTCGGCAGATGCTAATAGCGTCATAGAAGCATCAGAAACGTTCGCCTGCCGAAGAGCATCAATTGCTTCATTAACAATATCGGTTGTTTCAAATAGACTGATTACGTAATGGATCATAAACTCTCCTGAAAAATCACTTTATTATAAGTGCAAATTTAAGCCGTCCAGTGAGTACGCCCGTGCGGGTTCGTAGCCAAATATAAGCGGCACCTTTGAAAAGGCAGATATTACAATACCGTGGCCTTATCCATAAGACCGTAACCCTTCGCTCAAATAGATCTCACCCGCCAAAATCTGCTCCAGCGCATTTTGGAGTTCGTTGGGTTTCCCCTTCATAATGTATCCTCTTGCTCCTGCCTCTAGTGCCTGTTTGACATGAATTTTCTCACCATGACCAGAGAGCAAAACGGTAGGAAGTTCAGGCCATTTCCTGCGAATAGCAGAAACCAATTCCGCGCCGTTCATTCCAGGAAGAGACATGTCGATTAATATTAAGTCGGGCATTATATCAATAATTGCAGCCAAAGCCTCCTCGGCGCTCTGTCGTGTTCCGCAGACTGCAAAACCAGGCAGGCGCTCAATAAATTCGCAAAGCATCTTCTGCATAAGGGGATGATCTTCGACAACGAATATCTGTGTAACCATAAATGTTCACTTTAGCGGATATAGAATACCTATAACCAAATATACTCTTCAGTGCAGATCTCTTCTAATATTCTGCTTCTTGCATAGATTATATAGCATTGAAAGGGGTTGATTTTGCAGAAGACTTGAAATTTTTGAAGGAATTATTAATGCATAATGAATTTTCGAATAAATGGTATTTGAATCGTAATGTGGGTGCCCTCACCTACTGTCGACTCAATTTTCATGCTTCCTTCGAAAAAGGCGAGACGTTGCTGAATGCTGCGTAGACCTAACCCTCTTTTCTGCTGCTTTTCATCACTAAATGCTGACAGATCAAACCCTTGGCCGTGGTCTGAAACAGTGATCACTATTTGAGAGTCTTCAGTTTCCTGCTTCCCTTTCTCGCCCATTTTATCTTCGGATTTATCTTCTAATTCAAACTCCTCTAATACGATAGTCGCCCGAGAGACTTCGGCATGTTTGACCACATTAAAGAGTAGCTCTCGCACAATCCGAAAGAGCAAAAGCAATTTTTCCCGATTCTCCATATGAAACGACTGATCTGCTACAAGTTGAACAACCAAATTGTGATTTTTCTGCATCTGCGATACAAGCCAATCTAGCGCCTCGGTCAACCCTTCATTCTCTAAAATGGGTGGACTTAGGTCTACACTTAATTGACGGGTAAGGCGGATACATTGAAGCGTCCACTCTTCGGCTGCGGCCAACTCCTTTGATATCGATTCGATTTGACCATCTTTGATGTCGGCTTGCACTAAATTAAGCTTCATCTGGATACCAAAAAGTTGTTGTTGTAGATCATCGTGTAGAATTTGCGAAAGGCGTTGACGTTCGCTTTGCTCTACTAAAGATAGTTGAGAGACCAAAAGACGAATTTGCTGAGACCGGCTCTCCACTTGCTCTTCTAATGTTTCGTTAAGTGCTCGATAGCGCTCTTCACTTTTTTGCAGCGCGAGTTCAGTTTTCCTACGCTCGGTCTCATCTCGCAACAGTTTGGCAAACCCGTGCAATGAACCCTTGTGCTTGTCCCCTATACCTTCATGACCAGGATCGGCTCGTAGCGGGTACATCATGCCGTTGGCCCAAAATTGAATGCCGTCCTTTCGTCGATGCCAACGCTGATCGTTGGCAAATTCATTTTTGGCTGCACGGCTGATCTCTAGTTGAAAACGACCATTTTTTTTGTCTGTTTCAGTGAAGATAATTTCTCCAGACTGACCGATTGCTTCCTCTTCTGTCCAGCCCAGTATACGTTCTGAACCAAGGTTCCACGTTACGATAATGCCATCTATGTCCATCGTGAAGATGGCATACTCTGCTGCGTTTTCAACTAACAAACGATATCGTTCCTTACTCTGAAGCAGTGTATCCGTTGCTTTCTTACGCTTTGTGATATCTTCAATAGTCAGTAGAAGCAATGGTAACTTTTGCAAGCGGTGCGCGCTAAATAACATAATCCGCTGCCCCTGCGTTGCAGAGTTTTGCCGCATTTGATGGTCACTAAAATTCTCTCCTTTCAAAAATACTTGTTCCAGTAACATGCGCAATTTTGGAGAGTCCCATTCGCCTTGGGCAATTGCATAAAAAGGCTTTCCCTCAACATGCTGAGGTTGAAGTTGAAACAGATTGTAAAAGGCTGCATTGGCAGATTGCACGAGCAGTTCTTTATCTAATATAATTAATGGTTTATGTACTGTATTGACAATTGATTCAGCGTACTCCTTTGCTGTAATCAATTCCTCTTGTACACGCTCAAATTTTTGAACCTCTACTGCCCGTAGTTGCTTTGTTTTGTGCAGTTCGTCTCGCAACTGACGTTTCGACTGATTCTCGTTTGGCACGGCATCGTCATTTGGCATAGCGTCGTCGTCTTGCATTGCGCGTGATGATGTCATCAGCTTATTCCTCTCTGATTCGCTTCTTTAGGCCACTCTAGAAAAATAATTATACGCGAAGGAGACATTCTCTTACGCTGTGGTTCTTGAAGTAGAGCCGCAGTAGAGAATGCTTACTACACAGTTTATAGACATTTATTTTTCTGGGTTGGCCTTAGGTTATTTGCTAAGCTAAAAAGTAACTATAGCGTGACAGTCATCATTGTGCCAAACGACTCTACAACTATCTGCCTTTCCAGAGTACTGAAGAGAGTAAGAATAAACTAGAGCGTAGAGACAGATACGGGATATAGATAGTGGTCCATCTTCTTGATTGATTATCAAATGCATTCATCTATAGTTCGTGAGGTGGTTTCGGATAGGGATTTTTAATAAATTATAGTAATATAAACCTACTGTGAAAAATATTCGTGTTATCTTGGCCGATGATCATCCTATAGTCCGCGAAGGTATTCGTTCGCTCTTGGAGCGGGTAGTTGATATTTCTGTTGTGGCTGAGGCAAAAAATGGTGCAGAAGTTCTGCCGCTTATCAATGAATATAATGCAGATGTCTTAATTCTTGATATCGAGATGCCAACTGTCTCAGGAGTGGAAGTAGCTCGTCTTATCAAAGAGCGAGAGATTCCGATACGCATATTGGCCTTGAGTGCGCATGATGATGATCGATATATCCATGAGATAATGATGTGTGGCGCGTCAGGATATTTGATGAAGGAAGAAGCGTCGAACATGATTGTGGAGGCTGTACGGGGAGTTGCCTCGGGCCAAGAAGGTTGGATGAGTCGTCAAGCGTCCGCGCAGTTAACCATGCGCGCGCGCAGCGATATTGCCCATGGGTTAACACCTCGCGAAAAAGAAGTGCTCCACTTTATTGTTGATGGCAAATCGAACCAAGAAATTGCCCGTGAACTCAAAATTAGCGGGAGCACGGTTGAAAAGCATGTGAGTTCTATACTGACTAAATTAAATGTAGTTTCTCGTGTAGAGGCTGCGGTCCATGCCGTTCGTAACGGGTGGACGTAAGCTACAAATTTAATTATTCGAACTGTACCACGATTTGGAACAGTCTTTAACTTGTCTGGCGTTTGCTCACTTTCTCCGTTGTTTATTTTATTTAGTCTTTAACCTCTCCAATTACATATTTCCCATTAACCTTAATTGCGATAACTCAATAGCTGAGAAAAACTTTATTGTATATAGTGGATATCCACACCCTGTTATTATGTGAATCCCCTATATTATATCTCCTGATATGCATGTACTATGTATATGGACATAGAATAGAGTTGTTCCCAATTAAAGAATTCAATGCAAAAATTCAAAATTCTTTATAAACATAAGGGAAAAGCTTATTTAAGGAACAGCTGTAATCATTAAACCCACAAGGAGACCTCAATGATTCAATTACTGCTAATTCAAAGAACGCCCATGCTCTGCGAACTATTTTCTTCCGTCTTGCGAGAAGAGCAAGATATTGAGGTTGCAGGATACACCCACAATGAAAAGGACGCACAATCATATATTCGAAAGAAATTGTGCAATACAATCCTGCTTGATGTTGAGCTACTGAACAATGATGTATTGCAATTTGTCCGTTCGCTTCGCCAGAATAATCCAGATATCAAAATTATAACTTCTGGACTTGTACGTTCTAATACTCTAATCTTGCGTTGTATTGAAGAGGGCGTACACGGGTATATTTTAGAAGACGACTCGCTGGCTGTTATGGTCAATAAGATACGTGGCGTTCACGAAAGTGAATTTGTTGTGTCCCCTCCGGTTGCGTCTGCTTTGATAGAGCGTGTTGCAGAGTTGAAACAGCGCACTCGAACACTAAATAGTTTGGATCTAGATTTTGCTGCGAATTTACTTTCTGAATTGACGCCTCGTGAACAGGAAGTGCTTAATTTAGTTGAACAAGGTTATAGCAATCAGCAAATTGCAGCAAAACTTATTATTGAAAAAGGGACTGTTAAAAACCATGTTCATAACATACTGGGAAAGCTAGACGTTCATAGTCGCGATCAGGCAGCACTTTTAGTGCGCCAGTTGCGTATTGAAAATCAGAAAAATGAGCCGATTAGTAATAAAGTAAAAGCTATGCCAATATTTCCTTATCCTAAAACTTCGCACGGCGTTGAGCTCGTAAATTAGAAGTAAGTCTAATCCAGAAAAATAATTGTACAGATTTTAGCAGTTTTTCTGAGGTAGCTTGCGGCCATACGGTATATTCTATTCTTTTGAATGACCTACACATAAATGGATGTATTTGGATTCTGCGGAGTATATAGTGGACTTTTGCCTTCAATCTTCTCCCCATTTATGGAATGCATTACTTGATAAGATTCGAAAATCAATGTACTCAGCAAAAGAAAAGCGGAACCAGTTACTGGTTCCGCTTTTCTTTTGCTGAGTACATACTAAAAACTTAGTCGTAAATGCTAACGCTGCGAACCAACCTTTATGCTTGGCTACAAATGCGTAACATCTACTATCAAAGCTATCGCTTTATTAGACCAACAACGAAAAGTAGAATGACTGCGCCAATTACGGATGTGATCAACGAACCGATGATTCCAGATGATTCCAATCCTAGCAACCCGAAAACAAAACCACCAACCACAGCACCAATGATGCCTACGACGATATTGCCTAAAACGCCAAAACCACCACCTTTCATTAATTGACCAGCAATCCAGCCAGCAACAGCACCAATAACTAACCAAAAAATAATATTCATAGCATTTTCCTTTTGAATAGAGTTCCAAATAATAATCTTTCGCGCATCAAAGACTTAGCATAACACAAATACATAATACTCAAATAAATCGAATGTGGAATTAGCATCTTTCAGTGTTAAACCCCACTCGACCAAACGGCTCTGTATAAATCCGAATTTTTCGGGTAGACATTGCGTTCGCATAAATTATGATAGCAAATCAATTCTCTCTGTCTATATACATCTTCACAGGACAAAGATATAGAACTAGGAATAGCTAATAATTAATTGATGCTGCTAGCTGTACGGCTTTAGCTCTTCTTTTCATAGAATCGCTATGCTGCTGGTTAGTTGTTCAGATTGCATTATGTGAATCTATACCTGCTTCTATGCCCAATTTTTATACTATGCCCTATGTACTTAGTTGCTATAGTGGAATATGCTAAGTACGCAGTAGTAATCTTACTAATTATTCGAAAATACTTGTAAAGGAGAAAAGATAATGAATATGGATATCCTTAAAGGCAAATGGAGTCAGCTAGTAGGCGAAATCAAATCACAATGGGGCGAGTTGACTGACGACGAGCTTACTGAGATTGATGGCAACGCTGATAAGCTTAAAGGGAAGCTACAGGAAAAATATGGCTATTCAAAAGAGCGCGCCGAGCAAGAAGTAAATGATTGGATGAATAAGCAAAAGAACAGCTAGCGGCTGATAATGCAGCATTTGGCAGATTTATTTGCCGAACGCTGCATTATGCTTATTCCTTATTCGCTCATTTTTTTTGCTGATTGTCTACGCACTTGGAACAAACGTTAACATCATCTCTATTCAAGTTATGAATAAATTTTGAGACCTACTAAATTTTAAAAGGAGATTAGTATGACTACGAACAAATCTGTTTCTACTACAGACACCAATAAAACAGGTAACACCAATAAAACAGGTAACACCAATAAAACAGGTAATACCAATAAAACAGGTAATACCAATTCTGATATTCAAAAAAAGGTCGAAGAGACTGCCGAACAGGCAAAAAAAGAAGCTAATCGCGCTGCTGTAAAAGCAAAGAGCGCTTTAACCGATGTTGCAAACGAAGCCACGAATGAGGCTGCTTCGGCTGTAAAGCAGGTCAAACATCAGGCATACGTAGCCGCAGAAGAACAAAAAGATCGCACAACGGACCGCTTAAGTAGCGTCTCAGGTGCGTTGCGCCAGTCCAGTGAGGAGTTTCGATTGCGTGAAGACCAAACATTTGCGCAATATACCGAAATGGCAGCCGAACAGGTTGATCAGTTTGCCGATTATCTAGACTCTCGCGATATGGGACAACTGCTAAACAGTGTGCAACATTTTGCCCGCCGTCAGCCAGAGCTTTTTATCGCAGGCGCGCTAACCGCAGGTTTTTTCTTGGGGCGTTTTCTAAAGAGTACGCAGAGCAACCAATATACTAGCTACAACAATCGCGGCCAGTATAACAGTGGTCAGTACAATCCTGAACAGTATCGTTATCAGCAGTCTAGTCGATACACAAGCAACTATGATCAGTCGTTTGATGACCGTCCATTTAGCGGTGGTGCAACGGCTTACAATGGCGAGCGTACAACACCCGAATCAACTGTTCAGGGCCGAGAAACTGACTGGGGTGCAGAGTATGGTGCAGCCGATAAAAAGGGAGACAGTTAAGATGGAACACCCACAAACTTATAATGAAACGCCAGATGTTCAGACAATACCGACCGCTAACTCGAATGCATCGCTTGGTACATTATTTTCGAATTTAACCGAGGATGTTAGCGTTCTTATGCGCAAAGAAGTTGAACTGGCGCGAACTGAAACAATGGAGTCCGTATCGAAAGTGTTGCGCAGTGCTGTTTCAATGATTGCTGGTGGCGTAATCGCATACGCCGGGATTATTGTTTTGCTAATGGCCGCGGCTTTTGGCTTGGCGAATGTAATTCCACTTTGGGTCTCCGCATTAGTCATTGGTCTTGTGACCATTGTGGTGGGTGCCATCATGATTATGGCCGGCCGCAGCGCAATTTCGACGGTTAATGTTGTTCCCGAGAAGACTGTTCAAACACTAAAAAATGATGCCAGAATGGTAAAGGAAAAATTGTCATGACAACCCACGAAAGCAGTGAAGAGCTTCGCCAAGATATTCAGGCCACTCGTGCAGGGATGAGTAGCACGATTGATGCCATTCAAGAACAGCTGCATCCGGAAAATCTTAAACAACAGGCCCAAGAAACGATTCGTACTTCTGTTACAGAAGGCGCAGATATGATAGCGGATTATGTGCGCACGAACCGTAATGAACTTAGCTCCACCGTTGCGTCTACCATCAAACAAAATCCGATCCCCGCAGCGCTGGTTGGTCTTGGGGTGGGTTGGCTTTTAATTGAGAGCCTTTCAGGAAATGACTCATCAAGCCAATGGGCAGATAACCAAGTTGATTATCCCATTCAGCGCTATCGGCCTACTCGATATGAGCAAGGTAACTACCAGCAGAGTGGCTACACGTACTCTAAATATAGGCAAGATCCAGAGTGGGGCCGTTCGAGCTACTCTGCCTCTTCCAACACACCGATGTATAGCTATGCATCGCTTGAAGATCAGCAAAGCTGGGTTGGGGATGTAGCCAGCACTATGCAGGATAAAGCCGATTCTGCGGTAGGGAGCACAAAGGATTCAATTTCATCCGCTGGTAATAGTCTTCAAGATGCCGCTTCCTCTGCTGGCGAATCGGTGCGCGATGCTGCTTCTCAAGCTGCTCGTACTGTACAAAACGCCACGGGTAGTGCAGCCAACCAGACGCAACAGTATGCAGGTCAAACGAAGCGCAATGTTCAGCAATATGTGGATGAAACAGGTCGAACCGTTCAGCAGTATGTAGATGAAACCGGTCGAACTATTCAACAATACGTAGATGAAACGGGCCAGACTATCCAAGAGACAGTGGATGCAACAGGGCGTGTCATTCGACGCTATGTCAATCAAACAGGACGTACTATGCAGAGAACGGGCGAAAATATACAGCGAACCATCAACGATAATCCAATGGTTTTTGGCGCAATTGCGTTAGGCGTTGGTACATTGATTGCTGCCATGTTGCCTGAGACCCGTCGCGAAAATGAATTGATGGGTGACACCCGTGATGAATTGTTTGATACAGCACAGGGTGCAGCGCAAGATGTTGCCCAACGTGCGCAAACTGTCGTCAAGCAAGTTGCACCGGAAATTCAACAGTCTGCTGAGAAAATTGTCGAAGATGTAAAGCAGACAAGCCTTGAATCTGCTGAACAACTTAAAAAGACGGGTAAGGCCGCAATGGAAGAAATAAAAGAGACGGCCACTTCTGCCAAGAAAACTGCTCAAAAAGAAACTGCAAAGGCGAAATCCGATCTGGAAGAACGCGCGCAAGAGACGAAGAAAACGGTCAAAAATAAGCTTAATAGTTAAGCTTTGACATTATCGTGAACGTGTAAGGCTTTTTTCGTTCCACACGCTCTGAATGAGAGCAGATACTTAGCGTTTTGCTCCTTGAGACGTAGAGCGTCTGCTCTTTTACGTTAAGTTGAGCTTAGAACCATATTTTCTGTGGCTTAAGTTTACATTTTTAATTCTTTCAGATTTGGTAGGAATTTCCCAGTAGTCTTAGCAGGAGCACAATATATTGTCTCTCTGCCATAGATGTAAACTTAAGCCTCCAGTGGGCACGCCCCGTGCGGGTTCACGGCTGAAAAGAGCCACACGGGGCGTGCTTACTGGACTTGATTTAACAATGTTTGGTCTTAGGTTTATACTTATGATGCCCCTACTTATATTCTACTAAATCTGACAGAAGCAGGAAATTTTTATTGATGTCATTTCATCTGCTTGCATCAAGCGCTGTCGTATTCCAAAGGACGCTTTTCGCAATCATTTTATAGATTTTGATGACGTCATTATCAGAATTGCCTATGGTTTGCATGAACTCAGAGTTAGACCTCCTTGAATTCGACGCTAATTCTTATTTCCAGTAATATCTACTATATGTACAACTTTAGTCGCTTACCGATTTGAGCCAAGATTCAAAGAAAAAGTTATGAACGGAAAAAGCATCAATGTATTAACCTTTTTGCTGACAGTTTTATTGTTGACTCTGTTAGCCGCATGTGACGGTCGAAGTGAAGGACCTGAGAAATGTTAACCCCAACTGACGAAGAACAGATCAAAACCACGGTCGAAAATTATTTCGAACGCGATCCCGACCTGCCAGAATATGTAGCCAATGTAAAAGCAATTGTCGATAATTGGGCGCGTGTTAGCATTTTGCCCGTTGGCATCGAGAACGTCGATGGCTTGTTTGTTCTATATGTGCAGGATCAGCTCAACGTCTCAGAGCTAACACTCACCGCAGCGCTACAGATTTCGCAAATCGAAAATAATACAGAAGTCGAAACTCAGTCTGGCCGGGCTATTATCACTCAGCCGAAGGCCCAATTTACAAGCGAAGAGCTGAACACAGCAATGGTTTCGGAATTGGTAAGGCGATAATGGCAAATAACTCTATTGACCCAAATAATGGATTTGATTGGGCCATCTATGCCGATGCCACTTTGGCTGGCCTCTCCATTCTGATTCCGGTTCCCTTTGCGGATTCGGTTGCAGAAGATTATTTTCGCAACCGCATGGTTAACGCTATCGCTAGGCGACGTGGCCAAGATATCCACCCGCAGGCAGATAACGTCATTAATCGATCCCAAGAAGGCATTATGTCCTTCGTTAATGGCTGCCTACTTTGGCCCTTTCGTTTTGTTCTCGACCTGCTATTTAGGGTGTCGCGCAAAGTTCTTTACTTTTTAACCATAAAAAGAGCAATTGATTCGCTCAATCGCTACTGGCAGCGGGCCTATCTGCTTGACTATATGGTGCAGCAAGGTTACCTAAATAATTCGAGTACGCTACAGCCAGCAGCAAGAGCATTGGAAGAGGTGCTAAAGACAGAGGGAACCAGCCCGCTCACTCGATTGGCACGTGAGATTGTTAGCAGCCCAAGCAGGATGATCCAGAGTGTTCGCCGCGCCCAACAGGGTGAAGAAGACGAGAAAATGCAGGAAGCGCGTACCACCATGAGTCAAGCTTGGTCTCGCTATGATGATTATTTCCAGCGGTTAGAGGGACACTTTGAAGTTGCATACACACAACACAATGAAAATATTGTATAAATCAATGAGCCCTCCAAATATTCTATGTCTCTCTTAAAAAAAATAGGTCAATTACTCTTAGTAACGCTTGGCATTCTTGCCATTATCACCGTGATCTTTTCGGTTACTGCACGCGATCAGTGGTGGATTCGCATATTCGATTACCCGCGTCAGCAGATCGCTCTTGTATCGATAGCCATCCTCCTGCTTTCCATCTTTTTTCTGAGTCTAAAAAAGCGCTGGGTGCAGATTTACCTAGCTGCACTGTTATTGGCCGTAATTTGGCAAGGCTATATTCTGCACCCTTATTTTTTACCTGTGACGCTAGAAGTTCCCGATCAGGAAGTAAATGATTCGCAGAAAGCTTTTAGCCTACTCGTTGCGAATGTTCTGATGGAAAATAAAGAAGTACAGGCTTATCTTGATCTGGTTAATCAAAATGATCCAGATGTAGTTTTGGTGATGGAGCCAAACGAACGGTGGACAAAGCAGCTTGCCCCCTTGCGTGAACGATACGAACACTACGTTGAGCAGCCGCAAGACAACCACTATGGCATAAATCTTTACTCGCACTTTCCGCTCTCCAAGACCGAATTACACTACTTCGAAGAGACCAATACCCCATCAATTTACACAATTTTAACATTGCCCTCGGGAGATGAAGTGGATTTTTATGGCACCCACCCGCGCCCGCCGCTGCCCGAGAACTCTGTCTCTGCCGCAGACAAAGAGCTGATCAAGATTGCTCAGCGCGTCAAAGAGGCAAGTCGTCCGGCGGTTGTAGCCGGTGACTTTAATGACGTTCCTTGGTCATTTACTGTTGGCAAATTTAAAGAGATCAGTCAACTACGCGACATCCGCATTGGGCGGGGGATCTACAATACTTTCGACGCCAAAAGCACCGTGTTGCGGCTGCCGATTGACCATATTTTTATTTCCCCAGGGTTGGGGCTAGCCGAGATTGCCGATCCGATAACTTTTTCGTCGGATCATATGGCACTTTTTGCCACGCTAATTATAGACGAAAACGTCGACTAATGAATCCATTTTTTACAAGGAAAATTTTATGTTTGAGAGGGAGTGGATTGTCGCAACGTGGTCTGCCACGTTGATGGTTTTGATCACCGCATTAGGGGTTTACTGCTTTTTGTTGCTATGTGTGCGCATCTCGGGCTTACGTAGCTTTGCTAAAATGTCTAGCTTCGATTTTGCGATTACGGTGGCAACTGGCTCGCTAACTGCGGCGACGATACTAACTGAAAATCCGCCTCTCTTTCAAGGGATTATAGGGCTAATTGTGCTTTTCAGCATTCAATACATTGTCTCTTGGCTACGGCGGCATACATCGTTTATGTCTAAGCTCGTGGACAACGAACCAGTTGTCCTTATGGCTGGGCCGCAGGTTATCTCCGAAAATTTGGACCAGGTCCGCATGACGATAGGTGATCTCAATTCGCATTTACGCCTTGCGGGCATCATTCATCCACAGCAGGTGTTGGCCGTTATTATGGAAACAACCGGAGATATTTCGGTGCTCAGAGCTGACAATAAGGTCGAATTTTCTGAAGACCTACTTGTTGATGTGCGCGACGCCAACCTAATCCTCGCAAATAGCACCCAATTAGTAGACAGCTCATAAGTGCAAATTTAGACACACATACTGTTATGTTTGGTTAAGCAGCGCACGTATGTTGTACCCATTTGTGGAATGCTCATCCGACAACTTGCCCTAACTGTGTGTACCTTCTGATACTTTCTCCGCGATGAAAAATGACACGGATTATCCGTATTCTTAGGTTTGATGATGCATTAATTAGCGAAATGAGCATATATGCGTACTGGATCGCATAAGTTTACAGCAACAGTGAATAGGGCAATAGTGAGCAGGGCAATAGTAGAGTCAACTGAATGAACAAAAAGTCAATTTACAGATCAGTCTATCTGCTTTTATTTTTCCTAGCAATTTTTTTTATAACTCCCGCCCCCGTAGAGTCTTATCCACTTTTGCAATCTGATTCTACAATCGAAACGATAGTAGTCGGCGTACACCATGCACCACCCTTTATCATCGAGGGTGATGATGATTGGGATGGAATCGCCGTTCACCTTTGGCGCGATGCAGCAAACGAACTGGAGTTAGCGTATCAATGGCAAGAGATTGAACCGGGAGAGATAGTAAGTGCATTAATGAATGGCACTATTGATGTGGCGATTGGTACGGTAGCGAATGCTGAATCAGAGGGATTTGTTAACTTTTCACAAAGTTATTTTGTCTCCACAATCGGCATGGCAGAGCCAGCGCAGCGTACTTTATGGGAAATTGCCGGGGCATTTTTCTCGCCGCGCTTCTGGGAAATCGCCATGTGGTTAGCACTTATCTTCTTCATTATCGGCATTATGATTTGGCTTTTAGAGCGCAAAAGCAACGAAAAACAATTTGGCCAAAACGCTATACAGGGTATCTGGGCAGGCTTTTGGTGGGCGGGTGTTACCATGTCTACCATTGGCTATGGAGATAAAGCTCCGATAACAATTGGTGGTCGTGTTTTGGCCTTACTGTGGATGTTAGTCGCGATGGGCATTACTGCAACGTTAACGGCTTCGCTTACGACCATACTAGCCAGCGAATCTGGTTTGGGTGGAACTCAGTTTCCACAAGATCTGCGCAGTATGTCTGTTGGCAGTCTAGCCAATTCATCAAGCGCAGAACTCCTAAAAGAAGATCGTGTTCAGTTTGATTCGTTCGATACAATGCAGGCTGGCTTGAAAGCGGTAGGCGATGGAGATATAGCCGTCTTTGTGGGTGATGTGACCATGCTACACTTTGTAAACAATGATTCAATGAGCGGTCTATTGCACGTGAGCTCTACCGGAATTGCTCCTCAGTACCACGCTTTTGCGCTACCAGAGAAGAGTGAGTTGCGAGAGCCACTCAACCGCATCATCCTCAACCGCATTGAAGAATCATCGTGGCAAAATGTGACTGAGCGTTACATACCGCAGCAGTGATTTGTAACAGATATCGATTAAGGCCGTAAAGACATATACACGAGGAAATATGCCGTTTTTGGATCTTTCTACTATAGTTTGGCAATTTGTTCATCTAAGTTCCGCATTTCTGATCGCTATGCCCATAGCATGGGAGCGCGAGAAGGCTACTCGCATAATGGGTTTGCGCACCTTCCCACTTGTTTCTTTGGGTGCTTGCGCCTATACCCTCATCGGCAACAGCGTCATCGAGGACAGTCCAGATGCGAGCGTGCGTCTGATCCAAGGGCTTGTTTCTGGGCTTGGCTTTATCGGTGGTGGAGCAATTTTAAAAAATAGTGATGGAAATGGCGTACGCGGGACGGCTACCGCAGCCAGCATTTGGACCACTGGCGCAATCGGGACCGCAATTGGCTTTGGCCGCTATGAGATTGCGATTGTTACCGTCGTGCTGAACTTTCTTATTCTTTGGTGGCTAACGCGACTGAAATACAAAATTGATGACGGCCAACCACCATAAATGTAAAGGTTGACACAAAAAATATTAGTCTTGCTGATCCACCCCCTATATAGTTCATTTTCCGCAAGGACCTAAACAAGAAAACTACCCCAACTTTATTAGGAACTCTACTATGACCACATCAAAAAAAGAGAGCGAATTCGAGCAGGCCAAATTTGGTAACGAGACAGTTTTGCAAGGACAAGGCGGCGAAACTCGGCAAAACGCTGACGATGAGAAGAGACCGGTCATGACCACGAATCATGGAATGCCGATTTCTGATGATCAGAATTCGCTCAAAGCTGGTGAGCGTGGCGCAACGCTGATCGAAGATTTTGTGCTGCGCGAAAAAATCTTTCACTTCGATCACGAGCGCATTCCCGAGCGAGTCGTACACGCCCGCGGGTATGGTGCTCATGGCTATTTCGAAACCTATGAATCGCTGTCGGACATCACCAAAGCCGATATCTTTCAGCGTGCGGGCGAGAAAACGCCAGCTTTTGTGCGTTTCTCCACCGTGGCGGGTAACAAGGGATCTGCCGATCTGGCGCGCGACGTACGCGGCTTTGCCGTCAAGCTCTACACGCAAGAGGGCAACTGGGACATTGTCGGCAACAATATTCCTGTCTTCTTCATTCAAGATGCCATGAAATTTCCCGATCTCATCCACGCAGCGAAAGCCGAACCGGATCGCGGCTTCCCCCAAGCGCAGACCGCTCACGATAATTTCTGGGACTTTATCTCCCTTTCGCCCGAGAGCATGCACATGGTGATGTGGATCATGTCCGACCGGACTATTCCACGATCGCTGCGCATGATGGAGGGTTTTGGCGTGCATACCTTTCGTCTCGTCAACTCAGAGGGAAAATCCACATTTGTGAAGTTTCACTGGAAGCCTAAATTGGGAATGCAGTCGGTTGTTTGGAATGAGGCGCTCAAAATCAATGGAGCCGACCCAGACTTTCATCGCCGCGATATGTGGAACGCCATCCAGAATGGCGACTACCCAGAATGGGAGCTGGGTTTGCAGTTGTTTGACGAAGAGCAGGCCGAAAAATTCTGGTTCGACGTGCTGGATGCCACGAAGCTAATTCCCGAAGAAGAGGTACCGGTGCGCATTGTGGGGCGGTTGGTGCTGGATCGCTGCGTGGATAACTTTTTTGCCGAGACCGAACAGGTCGCCTTTATGACGCAAAACATTGTGCCTGGCATCGACTTTACCGAAGATCCGCTGCTGCAAGGGCGCAACTTTTCTTATCTGGATACACAACTGAAGCGGCTGGGTAGCCCTAATTTCCATCATCTGCCGGTGAATGCGCCCAAGTGTCCCTATCACAACTTGCAGCAGGATGGTCATATGGCAATGAAAAACCCAACCGGACGGGTGAATTATGAGCCAAATTCGTGGAGCGATGGCGGTCCGCGCGAATCTCACAGCAAGGGCTTTCAAAGCTACCCAACGCCGCAACAAGGTCCTAAGCTGCGGGTCCGTGCCGAAACCTTTGCCGATCACTACTCGCAAGCGCGGCAGTTCTACATCAGCCAAACCGAGACAGAGCAAGGCCACATGGCTGACGCCCTCGTCTTTGAATTGAGCAAAGTAGAGACAGAAGCGATCCGTGAGCGTATGGTCTCTCACCTAATCAACATTGATGAGGATCTGGCGAAGTCAGTCAAAGATGGGTTGGGCCTACTCTCCATGCCCAAAGCTGCGGATGCGGCTAAAGAGACGCGTATGGATTTAGATGGGTCGCCCGCCCTGAGCATTTTAAAAAATGCACCGCAAACGCTACAAGGGCGCAAAGTCGGTTGTTTGGTTAGTGATGGTGTGGATGGTGAATTGATTGTCAGGTTACGAGAAGCGCTAAAGAAAGAGGGTGCGCAGCTTGCCATTGTTGCACCAAAAATTGGCGGTGTAGAGACTAAGCAGGGGGTCCATCTCAAGGCTGACGAAAAGGTGAATGGTGGTCCGTCAGTTCTCTTTGATGCAGTGGTACTGGCGCTTTCTGAAGAAGGAGCCGAGATGCTTGCGAAAGAAGCCACCGCTCAGGATTTCGTTTCGGATGCCTTTGCCCACGTCAAGTTTATCGGCTGGGTGCCCGCAGCAAAACCTATACTAAAAGCAGCTGGCGTTAGCGACAAAATGGATGATGGATTTATCAAACTAGACTCTGCAGACGATGTTTCTGCCTTTATTGATAAGGCCAAGGCACTGCGGCACTGGGCACGAGAAAGTAAAGTAAAACAATCGTAATGTACTCCGATAGTGAGAGTTATCTAGTGAGAGCCATCGTTCTGCCTTTGCACTTGGCGAATGAGTCTAGAACTGCACGGTTTAAATATCTATTATGAAAATAGCTACTTGTGTCAGAATTGGTGGGGCACCCAACTCTAATAAAGCAGTGTGCTAAAGCAATATACTAAAGTAAAGCAGCTGTACTACTGGTTATTTCAGATATCTAATCCGAATAGCTAAATTAGTACCGACATAGTGCCCATATGCAGGAGGTAAATAATGAACAATAGTGACGAATAATTCTTCTATTTGTTATGGTAGGATGAGTTGTTCGTATAAGTGTCAAAGCACATACGAAGGTATATTATAGACTTTGATATTAGTCATTATGCTCAATAGCTATACCTGCGAATATATCTTTTCTTTCGACCCTTTCCTAGTGTAGTCCTTGAATGACCTGATACGCTCATTATAATTATAAAAGGAGAAGATATCATGTTAAATAAAATTTTAGTCCCACTTGATGGTTCTGAACTGGCTGATACAGTGCTTCCGCATGTGGCGGCTTTAACGCGGATCAACGGCACAACGATTACACTGCTGCATGTACTGGAGGCGGCTGAAAATTCATCAACAGGAAAATCATTGCAAGAGGTCGATCCTGTGGAGTGGCATCTGCGCAAGAGCGAGGTTCAAACGTATCTGCGTGAAACAAGTCAGCGTCTAAGGTGGGCTAATCTATCCTCCGAAGAGATTGTGCTAGAAGGTCGTGCCGCAGACCGTATTGTAGAATATGCGCAAAAAGAAGATGTAGATTTGGTTGCCCTTTCTAGTCATGGAAATGGTGGGTTAAGCAGTTGGAATATTAGCAGTACTGCCCAAAAAGTCATCCATCGCGTGCGTAAATCTACTTTGATTATTCCAGCTCATTATAATGTAAGATATCAAAATACTGACCAGCAGAACGATAACCAAGAGCAAGATGCTGGTCATCGCATGACGCCAACTGAAATACCCCCGATCTCCTACCAGCGCATTTTGGTTCCATTGGATGGATCTCCCCGGGCTGAATGTGTATTGCCTATCGCAACCGCGCTGGCCAGGGTCCATGGGGCAGAGCTAATACTGGTTCATGTAGTAACCAAGCCAGAGATGATTGAACGAATGCCTCTATCTGAAGAGGAAAAGGGATTGGTTACCCAAATAGTTAAACGCAACCATGCAGAAGTAAGCCGTTACTTCGAGCAGCTACAGGCCCGCATTTCTCCTCGGCCATCGACACTAATCTTAGAAAGAAACAATGTTGAATATGCGCTGCTTGATCTTGCAGAGAATGAATCGATTGATTTGGTTATTTTGGCCGCCCATGGACATACGGGACATAATGGTGGTGCTTATGGCCGGTTAGCAACCCGCTTTATTGACCATGGCCGAATGCCTCTTTATGTACATCAAGATTTGACTGTCGACGAAATCCAACCTCTTTACGCTGAGGAGATGATTGGTAACCTAGAACCGAAGAGAGAACAACGCGTTAGCACCTATGACTATGCAGCCTACTAAATCAGAGCCAGCAAGCCAAGAGTTCGCTCAAAATGAGCAAACGCGTGAGGAGAAGGTAAATACCAAGGAGGGTTTCTTAGAAAATACCGCTCGTAAGCTAGCTGCAACCCATCAAGAGATCTCCGTCAAAAAGAGTAAACAAAGCTTATCACAGCGTTTGCCTACCTTATCGGAATGGCTGCGCCAGGCACACGCTCGTTTTGCCACTCATAGTGCAGACGAACCCCGCCTCTCTTATGCTGGTGAGTGGATGCTGGATAACTTCTACGTAATTGACCGCGCCCTGCGCCAAGTCACCGAGGATTTGCCAGATACCTACGAACGCCAACTGCCAAAGTTAATGGATGAGACGGCTCAAGTTGGCCACGTTTCTGTGCAGAATTTGCCCCGTGTTTATGCATTAGCCCACGCTTATCTGATCCACGAGAAGCAGCACATTGAACCAGATCGATTAGAGCGCTTCATAATCGCCTATCAAGCGGTGACACCGCTCACCATGGGCGAGGTTTGGGCACTTCCGATCATGTTACGATTGGCGTTGATAGAAAGTTTGGCCCTAGCAACCGGGCAGCTAGTTAACCTGTTTGAGCAACCGCCAGCCTTTGCTGTTCCTTCGCATAGTATCACCAATTGGACTCAAAATAAGGACACCAGAGAAGATCTTGCCTCAATCGACGAGACGAGAATCGCTGATAAAAACGCGCTGGCTGATGAAGAAGTTGTGGCCTATGCAATCCCCAGCTTGCGCACGCTGGATGGGCAAAACTGGCTGGAATTTTTTGAGGATGTCAGTTTAGTTCACAGAACGCTCTCCAGCGGTCCGGCTGGAATCTACGCAAACATGGATTTTGCCACACGCAATCAATACCGCAATGTTGTCGAAAAGCTATCCCGTTCTACCCATATTGATGAGACAATTGTGGCTCAAGAAGCCGTAGAGCTAGCTTTCCGAGCTGCCCAGCGCAACGGTGTCATTAATGGTGTCTCCAGCCATGTTGCCGATAGTAGTAAAATCTCTACCCCAAGCAATTTTTTGCAGACGTTGCCGCGAGATAGCCATATTGGTTACTATCTCGTTGATGAGGGAAGCGCGCGTCTTGAAGAAGCAATTAACTATAAACCAAAGGGTATGGAATGGGTACGGCGTTGGTTGCTAAACTACCCAACCGCTCTCTATCTTGGTGGCGTCGCGCTACTCACCTTGCTACTGATGGCAGGGGCACTGTGGTATGGTGTAGCTTCTGGTGCAGGGGTGCTGATGATTGGGTTAATTATTCTGTTGACGGCAATCCCAACGAGCACTATTGCCATAAATATTCTCAACAGCGTGTTGACGCGCCTGCTAACGCCACGTATGCTGCCCAAGCTAGATTTTACCAAGGGTGTGCCATCAAGCTGTCGCACCATGGTTGTGGTTCCCGCTTTAATTTCAAGCTTGGCAGATATCGATTCTCTTGCAGACCAATTAGAGCTTCACTATTTACGCAGCACGGATGGTATGCTCACGGATGATATATCTACAGATGATATATCTACAGGAGATGGATTCTCGAATGAGCATTATATAAAGTATACGCCCTCCCACATCACCTTTGCCCTGCTGAGTGATTTTAGCGATGGCCCCCAAGAAGAGATGCCCGAAGATGATGAATTGGTCGCCGCTGCCACTGCCGCAATCGATGCGCTCAACGCCAAATATGTTGGCACCCCTTTCTATCTCTTTCATCGCCACCGCCTCTGGAATGAATCGGAAGGTGTGTGGATGGGATGGGAGCGTAAGCGGGGTAAATTAAACGAATTCAATCGGCTGCTGCGTGGTGATGAAACAACCACCTATACCACGCAGGTTGGTGAGCTGACTATCCTGCCAGATGTACGCTACGTGATTACCCTAGATGCAGACACAGTCTTGCCCCGTGGCGAAGCACAGCGACTAATTGGCACAATGGCCCATCCCCTAAACCGTGCGCACTTTGATGCTGAAGGCAAAGTAGATGCCGGATACACAATCTTGCAGCCGCGTACCGAAATTCAGGCAACCAATCGGCCCAAATCCCTTTTCGCGCGCGTCTTTGGCGGAGACACCGGTTTTGACCTTTATACTCTAGCCGTCTCCGATATCTACCAAGATCTTTTTGGTGAAGGTATTTTTGTGGGCAAAGGCATCTACGAGGTCGACTCTTTTGAACGTAGCCTAGAAGGGCGCATCCCAGAAAACAGCATTCTCAGCCACGATCTCTTCGAAGGTATCCATGGTCGCGCCGGACTGGTGACGGATGTAGTACTCTACGAAGACTATCCACCTCACTATTTGGTGAGCGTGCTTCGTTCCCATCGGTGGGTACGGGGCGATTGGCAGCTGCTGCCTTGGCTCTTTCCTAACGTGCCGATTGAAGATGAATCTCACAGTGTGAAATCCCACAGTGTGAAACCCCACAGTGTGAAAGAACTCCCCAATGAACTCGCCCCCATAGATCGCTGGAAAATTTTCGACAACCTACGGCGTAGTTTGCTTTCGCCTTTGTTGCTGGCCTTCTTTGTGGCTGGCTGGACAATTCTACCCGGCTCAGCTTGGGTCTGGACACTGTTGGCCGTCTTGGCCCCATCAACCGGCCTCATAACGGCTGCCGTGAACGGTCTTGTCGGTTTTATTCAGGGGAACGATCCCCAAGTCATTCGCCTAGATATTCGCAACCACGCCATTCGCTGGCTGCTCTTTATCGCCTTCCTCCCATACGAATCATTTCTACTAGTCGATGCAATTGTTACCACCCTAGTGCGTCTATATATTCGACGCCGCCGCCTTTTGCAGTGGGTCACGGCGGAGCGCACCGTACGCCTCTTTGGGGATGAAATTTCGGTCGCTTCCACCGTTGGGAAGATGATGCCTTCTCTCTTCGTTGTGGTGGCCCTTACTTTGCTTGTGCTGTGGGTCAATCCCACTACGCTAATTGTGGCTGGCCCCTTTCTAGCTGTTTGGTTATTGGCTTGGTGGATCGCCCACGCCATTAGCAAGCCAGAAGAGCATGAGACAAAGCCCCTTTCAGCAGAGCAGCGACAGAGTATGCGCGTACTGGCGCGACGCACTTGGCTCTTTTACGAGCATTTTGTCGGGCCGGACGACAACTGGCTACCCCCCGACCACTTTCAGGAAGAACCGCGCGGCGTAGTGGCCCATCGCACGTCGCCCACCAACACGGGCATGTATCTGCTCTCTGCCCTCGCCGCCTATGATTTTGGCTATATCGGGGCCATGAATCTGGCTGCCCGTCTGCAATCGACTTTCGAAACGCTGGCGCGGTTGGATCGCTATCGGGGCCACTTTCTAAATTGGATCGATACTCGCTCTTTAGTAGCGCTGCCCCCGCGCTATGTCTCTACCGTGGACAGCGGCAACTTGGCTGGCGTGCTAATTGCGCTCAAAGAAGGCTGTTTGGAGGTCTCGCACACGCCAATTCTGTACTGGGAACGCTGGCAAGGGATACTTGATCTATTCCCCCCTCTGGTCGATGCCGCCACTAATGTCACCGGACAAGTAGATAATCCATTAGCAGACTATTTGAATGAAGTAAAAGGTCAAATTGCTGCCGTACAAGATGAACCTCTTCTGTGGGTGGCACTTCTTCAGCAGTTAGCCGAAAACATGCGACCGACCATTAACCAGCAGCTTATGGCAACCTTGGAGCGTAAGACTCAGGGTAATAGTGTGAAGAGTAACAGCGCAACCACGAGCAATGAAGAAATCGTCGATGCAGAGGTTTTGCAGAGCTGCCGCATTTTTGTGGATCGAATTCATCACCATCTAGACGATATGCGGCGTGATGTTGCAACGCTGTTACCTTGGTTAGATCTCTTTGTGCAGCCGCCGACTCTTTTTTCAGATGCAGAAACGCAGCCGGAACTGCATCAGCTGTGGAAAGAATTACAGGAGATGCTTCCAGCAACGGCTTTATTGACGGAAATTGCCCATCCTAAACTGGGAATTAAAGAGACTACCGCCTATCTTCAATCTGCCTTGATGTTGATTTCCAAAGAGAACATAGCAGAAAATCAAGAAGAGGTCACTAATGCGCAGAAGTGGCTACAGGTGTTAGAGAATAAAGTAGCAGAAAGCAAAAATGCAGCTCAAACATTGGAGACAAGTTTCCAAAAACTAGCTAATGATGCTGACGACTTTGTCACCGATATGGACTTTGGCTTTCTTTTTAACAAGCTGCGGCACGTCTTCCATATCGGCTACAATATAGATAGCGGTAAATTAGATGGAAACTATTACGATTTGGTCGCGTCGGAAGCGCGCATTGCCAGCCTAGTTGCCATTGCCAAACGGGACGTACCCCAAAGCCATTGGTTGCACTTAGGACGCCCGCTCACTCAGCTGAATAATGGCGAACGCGTGTTGCTCTCATGGAGCGGCACCATGTTCGAGTATTTAATGCCGCCGTTGCTCCTGCGCGGCTACCGCGAAACGCTGCTCGACCAAAGCTGTCGCGCCAGCGTAGAGAGGCAGATCGAAGTTGGCCGTCAATATAAGACGCCATGGGGCATCTCCGAATCGGGTTTTTACACCTTTGACGCAGCGATGAACTACCAGTACCGCGCGTTTGGCGCACCCGGGCTGGGCTTCAAGCGAGGTCTGGAGGATGATCAGGTGATTGCGCCCTATGCTTCGATGCTCGCTGTCTCTTATCGACCACAGGCAGTCTGGCAGAATTTTCAGGAACTGCAAAAACTCAACATGATGGGTCGTTATGGACTCTATGAAGCTATCGACTTTACCACTTCTCGGCTCGGCCTCGGGCAGGATCACGCAATTGTGCAATCTTACATGGCCCATCACCAGGGCATGATTTTGCTGGCGTTGCTCAACTATCTGCAAAAGGGGCGCATGGTCAATCGTTTTCATGCGGATCCGCGAATTCAGAGTGTGGAATTGCTGCTTCAAGAGGGCGTACCGGCCCATGCGCCGCTTCAATTTCCTCACACCAAAGAGGAAGCGCAGACGGTTGTGGAAGCCCCGCAAGTGCCGATCAACCCGTGGTCCGTGCCGGTAGATACGCCCATGCCGCTGGTCCATTACCTTTCCAATGGTCAGTATGGGGTGCTTATTACCAATGCCGGTGGGGGCTACAGCCGCTGGCAAGATGTGCAGTTGACCCGCTGGCGTGCAGATACCACACTGGATGATTGGGGCAGTTGGCTCTACCTGCAAGAAATTGCCCAAAATCCAGAGCGAGGGGCGCTGAATAATCATGCGGCTAATCAATCTAGCAACCAAACAGATATTACGAAAAATCTCTGGTCTGCTACCCGCCAGCCCACTGGCATTCGGCCTCAATATGAAGATGTGCTCTTCCACCCGCACATGGCCGAGTTCCGACGGCGAGACTACGACATCACCCTTCTTACACAGATCACCATTGCGCCTGGGGAGAACGTGGAGATCCGCCGGATCCATATAACCAACGAAAAAGATAGACCACGACGTCTGCGCTTGACCAGCTATGGCGAAGTAGTGCTGGGTGCTAGCGGCGGCGATGACCGTCATCAGGCATTCGCCAAATTATTTGTAGAGAGCGAATATGTGGAAGCAACCAATACGCTGCTCTTCCGTCGCCGCCCGCGCGCCGCGGACGAGCAAGCCCACTTCATGGCCCATTCACTGGTTGTTGCGTCCGATCAAAAACTGACCTGTGCCGCCGAGAGCGACCGCGCCCGCTTCTTAGGCCGCGGCCACACAGATCGCCACCCCCACGCACTCTCTACCAGACCAACAGACCACGCTTGGCTCTCTGGCACAACCGGCGCAACGCTTGATCCCATCATGGCCCTGGGACAGGAGATCGAGCTGGAACCCCACGCTACGACCCAAGTGGTGCTCTTAACCATTGCTAGCAATACGCGAGAAGAGGCCTTGATGCTGGCGGAACGCTACCAAAGCTGGGGTGTGCTGGACCGAGCGCTTCAGAGCGCACGCAGCATGGCCCAAGCGGAATTGCGCGAGCTAGATCTGGTCGAGTCGCGCTTGGAGCCAGTGCAGAAGCTGCTCTCATTGCTTCTCTACCCGCACCCGGCTCGCCGTGCCGCAGAAGAGACGCTGCGATCCAATCGCAAAAGTCAATCTGGCCTGTGGGCGTATGGCATCTCGGGCGATTTCCCCATCTTGTTGCTGCGTATTCACGATGAAAGCGAGGGCGACCTGCTGCAAGAGATCTTGCGTGCCCATCGCTACTGGCGGCGGCGCGGTCTGCAAATTGATGTGGTGATCTTGAATCGACAGGGGACCAACTATGGTCAGCCCGTGGAAAGCTTTATTCAGCGGATGATCAGCCGAATGGAAAGCAGCCAGTCGCTCAATCAGCGAGGCGGGATCTTTCTCTTGCGCTCGGATCAGCTCAACGAGACCGACCGGGTGCTCTTGCAAACAACCGCACGCGTAATCCTGAATGGGGCGGCGGGTGATTTGCGCGCACAGCTAGAGGGGTTCCTCGCTCAACCATCTCGCCTGCCCGTTTTTGAGCCGACCATCGAGTATGCTGCTGTTGGGGCAGAAGAGAATCCAGCCGAGGCGTCTCCGCAAATTGAGCGCCCAACCGACTTGCAGTTTGATAACGGCTTTGGTGGCTTTAGCTCAGATGGTCGTGAGTATATCATCTACCAACGGCCCAATGAATATCTACAGCCGGATAAAACGCTTACTAAGATCACATCTGAGAGCACACCTGAAAGCACACCTAAAACTACACCGCTGCCTTGGATCAACGTGATTGCCAACCCCGATTTTGGCACCCTTATCTCTGAAACGGGGGGCGGCTACACGTGGGCCATCAATTCGGGCGAAAATCGGCTAACGAGCTGGCGCAACGATCCGGTGGTGGACCAACCCGCGGAAGTGATTTACCTGCGTGACGAGCAGACCGCGGACCTCTGGACGCCCACGCCCCAGCCCACACCCGCAGATGTGCCCTACCTAGTGCGTCACGGTGCTGGCTATTCGACTTTTGAGCATATTAGTCATGGCTTAAAGCAGACTATGCAGATCTTTGTGGCACCCGACGCACCGGTCAAGATCGTACGCCTGCGGCTGGAAAATGCCACAGAGCAGCCGCGCCGCATTACCGCGACCTACTATGCCGAGTGGACCTTGGGCGTGGATCGCAGCCAGAGTGGCCAATTTATTGTGTCAGAATACGAAGAAGCGGTGAACGCGTTACTGGCCCAAAATACCTACTCGGGCGACTTTGGCGGACGAGTCGCTTTTGTGGCGGGGAGCCATGAACCCCACGGCCTCACCACAGACCGTACTGAGTTTGTAGGCAGGCTGGGCAATTTAGCCGCGCCAGATGCGTTACAGCGCATTGGGCTATCAGGTCGAGTGCAGGCAGGGCTGGATCCATGTGCCGCGGTGCAGCTTCATATCAATATTGCTCCCCATGATATGACCGAAGTTTATTTCCTTGTAGGCCAAGGCGAGGACCGCGAAAACGCCATTGCATTAATTGAGCGCTTCCAGCAGGAAAATGCGGTTGAGCAGACGTGGCAAGCGGCTCGCCAAAACTGGGACGAGATTTTGGGCACGATTTCTGTCGAGACGCCAGATCCGGCCATGAATCTGCTGCTCAATCGCTGGCTACTCTATCAAGCACTCTCTTGTCGCCTGTGGGGACGGTCGGCACTCTATCAGTCGAGCGGCGCTTACGGCTTCCGCGATCAGCTACAGGATTCGATGGCGCTGATCCACGCCAAGCCAGATCTGGTTCGTAGCCAAATTCTGCGAGCCGCGCGCCATCAATTTGAAGAGGGAGACGTGCTGCACTGGTGGCATCCACCCGGCGGCCAAGGTGTGAGAACCCGCATTACCGACGATCTGCTCTGGCTGCCTTATGTGACGGCCCATTACGTAGCCGCAACCGGCGATGAGTCAGTCTTGCAAGAAGAGGTTTCCTTCCTGCGGGGAGAGCCGCTCGCGCAGGATGAAGAAGAGCGCTACGCCCAGTTTGAGTCCACCGAAGAACTCTTCTCGATCTATGAACACTGTCTACGCGCCATCCAAAAAGGCACCACTTCAGGCATCCACGGCATTCCGCTGATGGGGGCTGGTGACTGGAACGACGGCATGAATCGCGTCGGGATTGAAGGCAAGGGTGAGAGCATCTGGCTGGGCTGGTTCCTCCACGCGACGCTGACTCAATTTGCCACCCTCTGCGACAGACAGAATGAAGGGGCAGAGGCAGACCGTCTACGCCGCAAGGCTACTGATATTGTCCGCTCCGCCGAGGAGAATGGGTGGGATGGTGACTGGTATCGCCGCGCTTATTACGATGACGGCACGCCCCTTGGCTCGGCCCAAAGTCGCGAGTGTCGCATCGATTCCATCGCCCAATCGTGGTCGGTCATCTCTGGTGCGGCGGATGCAGAGCGAGCGCAGCGGGCCATGCAGTCGGTGCTGGATCGGCTGGTGCGCTGGGAAGATCGGTTGATACTGCTTTTCACGCCGCCCTTTGATAAAACCAATCAGGACCCTGGCTACATTAAGGGATACCTGCCCGGCATCCGCGAGAATGGCGGTCAATATACTCACGCTGCGCTCTGGGCCATCTGGGCCTTTGCCGAACTAGGTGATGGCGATACTGCGCACCGGCTTTTTGAATTGATCAATCCCATCCTGCGCGCGGATTCACCAGAGAAGGCCGTACGGTACAAGGTAGAGCCTTATGTCATCTCGGCAGACGTCTATGGCGTGGAGCCGCACATCGGTCGCGGCGGCTGGACTTGGTACACAGGCTCCAGCGGCTGGATGTATCGACTAGGCATTGAGGCAATTTTGGGCATTCGTCGAGTGGCCGGTGGGTTGCGCATTGATCCGCAACTGCCCAGCGATTGGCCTGGCTTTGAGGCGACCTACCGCTTCGAAGGAGCTACTTATTATATTCGGGTAGAGAGAGAGACGGAAACAGATACAGAAAGTGGTGCAAATGAGGGCTCGCGCCCTCTTCAAATGTGGATGGATTACAATGACATACCGGATGGGATTGTTCCACTATACGCTGATGGACAGGAACATCATGTCTATATCAAGATCTAGCCACCCGACTCTTTTGAAACAGAAGATATAGAATAATGATGATTATCCATAAATGTTCAGCCTTACAGTTCTATAAGTGATGGTGCTAGCTGTACGGTCCGTTCCTCCCAAAAGGCCGCTATCCTGCTGGCGAGGTGACGAACATCGAATTCAGCCTTCCGGGAAGAATGGACTAGTACCACTGGTTTATAGAAGTTAACCCGCATCTGAGAAACAATACAGTTCGATTACCTTCACATCACTATCTGTATTGTGTAGCGGATGTAAAGGGAGAGGCCCGCACTCCGCGAATGGCCCAAGGGTAGAGCCGTTTACAAGTCATTTCTGTGACGCATTCGCGGAGTGCCAGCCCATGCAACTCGCTTCAACTGCGTATATCTTTCAATAATTGGCCCTCTTGTTTACAGTTTAAGGGTGGTCAACAATAAAATAATCGAGTGTGATAGCACAATCGCCGCCCTCGGCGTTACATTCAAACCAATCAATAGAAAATCTATGAACCCACGTATTTTTCTCTTCATCCTAGTTGGTCTTGCGCTATGGGGAGCCGTTATGCTGGAGCGACCGCTCCGACGGCTCCCTCTTTCTTTGCCTGTGCTCTATGTGGGGCTGGGTTGGCTGGTCTTTACACTTCCGCTCGGCCTACCGGTTTTAGACCCCGTCAATAACGAAATTCATACACTGACCACCGAATATCTCACCGAGTTCATTGTTATCGTTTCACTTATGGGGGCTGGATTGGCAATTGACAGACCCCTTTCATGGGCAAACTGGTGGCAGGGTTTTCCGCTTATCCTCATCACAATGCCGATTTCAATTTTGACGGTAACGCTACTGGGATGGAGGTGGCTAGGGCTTGTTCCCGCAGCAGCTATTCTGCTTGGTGCGGCGCTTAGCCCAACCGATCCGGTACTGGCGCGCAGTGTGCAGGTGGGGCCGCCAGGCAATCACGAGCGGGACGATGTGCGCTTTAATCTCACGGTCGAGGCGGGCATTAATGATGGATTGGCCTTTCCTTTTACCTACCTTGCCATTGCAGCCGTGGGCGTAACTGGGCTTGGCGGATGGCTGGCAGAGTGGGCCGCACTTGACGTGCTGTGGCGAACCGTGGCTGGCGTGGCCGTTGGTTTTGCCGTTGCATATGCTAGTGCGTGGTATATCTTCGACTACTCAGCCGAGACGGGCGAGAATATCCATGTCGATGATGAGGCAGGTGGGCCAACCAATGAGGGGCTGGTGGTAATCGGGATGCTACTGGCCGCATATGGATTGGCCGAAGCTGTCGAAGGGTATGGTTTTCTTGCCGTATTTGTGGGGGCCATTACTGCACGTCAATACGAATTGAAGAGCGATTATCACGAGCGGACCCATCAGTTTACGGATCAGATTGAGAACATTGTATTAGTAGGGATGCTGCTGGGCTTTGGTGGATTGTTGGCAGGTGGTGTCTTAACCGCGTTGACCGTTCCCGCCGCGCTGCTGGCGCTAGCAATTGTGCTTATCATTCGACCGCTGACGGGCATTTTGGCGCTACTCAAGAGCGATCTCCCATGGGCGGGGCGTTGGGCAGTGGCCTTTCTGGGTATTCGCGGTATGGGGTCACTCTACTATCTGTCTTACGGGCAAACCCATGGTGAGTTCAGCGATATGGATCTGCTGTGGGCAACAACCTCGCTTGTTATTCTGATTTCTATCATCATTCATGGTGTTACCGCACAACCAATCATGCGGTGGCTAGAACAGAATGAAGCTAATGTTGTGCCGCCGGCGAAGCAACCATCTATGGATGATACGTAGCCGCTTAATTTTTGATTACCCGTAGATGCGGAGTGAGGATCTGAGGTTGTATACAGTTATGTTTCTTCACGTGGGTATCAGCGGGTACGAAGGGAACGATCGTCCGACAACTTGCCCTATTGCGTGTGCTTTCCGAGCCTCACTTCACTATAAGAAATGAGGTTCAACCGGATCTCATATGGTTGACAGAGTGCTACGCACTATTCAGAGAGTGATTTGGGCCGGAACCCAGTGGTGAACAGTGCGTCGCACTCGACACCGAAGATCCACTATGGCTGGTTTCAATGTCAACCACACGAGATCCCGAAGAGCCAAAAATGATACAAATATCCCCTAATTTTTAAACTTGACATTGTGCCAGATCATCCTGCTTTATCGGGCATCTTCTCGTGCTCATTTTCATACCATTTAGCATACGGCGTATTACGAACAAGATGCCGATTAAAGTCGGGTGCGCCATCATTCCACCAGACAGGGCCACGTTCGCCGAGCGCGAGCTTTGCTGCATGTACGTCTGATCGCGCTTGCTTAAGCAGCCTTTCATCATCCTCGCTTTTTGCCTGCTTTACAGCACGACGTGCATCCATCAATTCTTTTACTAGTCGCGTACGCGTCTCTTCTGGCAACGCTGGATTGGTGGAGCGCCAGAGATATCCACGTACAATAAAGTATCGTCCGTCGGGTGTTGAAGGGTAGCGCATAATATTTTTACTCGCTTTTCTAGTACCTTCTTAATATTTTGAGGCGCAGATAGCGCAGACTGAGCTTTGCATGTAGTGCAAATGATCGAAGTCAAAACGATCACCCAAGATATTGAGAAAACAGCTAGAGTTCTTTTAGCACTTGAAAATCTTCTACTAACTCAGGCTTTCTTTCGCTTGTATATAGAGCAACCGCCGGATGGAAAAGTGGCACAACAGAGATATCGCCATAGCTAGTCTTGGCCGAGAGTTTCTTGCCGTGTAGTTGACTAATCTTTCCGCCTTTTTCGGCCATGTCAAAGAGCTTGAAGATTGCCTCCATTGAAAAGCGTCCGAGCGGTGCAATCACCTGCGGCTGGATAATCTCAATCTGGCGCGCAAGAAATGGCGTATAGAGCTTGACTTCCCCAACACGTGGCGAACGATTCTCTGGCGGGCGATCTTTCACCACGTTGGTGATGTAAATATCTTCTCGCTTCGCGCCGATCCCCTCTAGCAATTCATTTAGTAGACGGCCAGATGCACCAACAAACGGGCGACCACTCTTCGCCTCGTTTTCCCCGGGGGCCTCGCCAATAAACATGATTCTAGCGTTGACACTGCCTTCACCGATAACGGGCTTGTAACTATTTTCTTGCCGGAATTCGTAGAGGGGGGATTCGCTGAGCTCCTGAATTTCAGCCGCAATCTCGTTCAGCGCCTCTTCTTTAGATTTGGTCATTGGGTTTTCTCCTCTTTTTTGCTTTTTGGTTTACGCTTTTTAGCCGGGCTTTTGCGCGAGCCATGTTTTTGATACATGAATTTGATCGTTTCTTGCGTATCTTCTCGGTATTTCACGGTGTTAACAGCATTGCGTGCGGCTTTAACGGCAGTGCGGTGATCAACAATCGGCTCGGGATAGTGGGTGCCAATGATGCAGCCTGCCTCTTGCTCTACTTCAGATGGCATACGTTCTGGCTGGTGGATATATTTGTCAGGGACTTCTCGTAGCTCGGGCACCCAACGGCGGATAAAAATGCCCTCAGGATCGTGGTCAGCGCCTTGCTTTGTAGGACTATAAATGCGTAATGTATTCATACCCGTAACGCCAGATTGCATCTGACATTGGCTAATGTGAATGCCCGGTTCGTAGTCGACCCAAACGCGCGCCAAAAAGTGGTGATAGCGCCGCCAGTCGAGCATCAGATGATAGGCCGCAAAGGAGTTGAGCATGGCCCGCATTCGAAAATTGACCCAACCCGTTGCAACCAGCGACCGCATACAGGCATCCACCATGGGATAGCCCGTTTGTCCTTCGCACCAGCGGATATACCACTCTTCATTCCACGTCTCCGCCCGCGCCTCATCTAACTGTGGCACAAGCGCTTCAAACTCGATGCGCGGTTCGGTCTCTAAACGTTGCATAAAGTGGCAGTGCCAGTGCAGGCGTCCGTTATAGGCCGAGAGCGCCCGCGGCCAGTTCCCATCCAAAGCTTTACGCGCCTCTGGCGAGAGTGCCTTAATCTCTGCCGTGCGCGTTCTTAACGCATGAACCGCAGTGCGCAATGATATTGTCCCCCATGCCAAATGTGGACTAATTCGCGAGCAAGAATCAACTGCTGTGATGGGGCTAGACATCTCTTTGTGATAGCACTTGCCTCGCTCTTGCAAAAACGATTGCAGCGTTTCATGTGCCGCTTTTTGTCCGGCAGCCTGTGCATCTGTGGTATCAGGCGGCAGCCCCAGATCTGCGTGGGTAGGAACTGGACTTGCGGCAAATTCGGCAATGGGTGCAAGGGTCACTGGTTCGGGAACGGTTGGCTTGCTCATGCGCTGTTCCCAGCGTTTGGCCCAGCTATTGCCCCGCTCCTTTAATCCACGGATGACGCCCGTTTGGGGTAACTCGGTTACGGGAATCCCATGCTCCATGGCCCAAGACCGCACCCGAATATCTCGCTGATAGGTAATGAGGGTGCCGATCTCCTGGTGCGCCCACAGATGCGCAATCGGCCGGATAGCACGAATTTCGTTCAGCACATCGACAACCTCGCCGATGCGCACAATCAGCGGCTGACCAAGCAAACGTAATCGATCATCTAACTCGATCAGGCTAGCGCGGATAAAGGTCCAGTGCAGCGAAGAGAAATCTGGCTCCGCAATGAGGCGTGGTTCGACCACATATAGCGGTAAGACATCTCTGTGTTGGGCGGCGCGTGCCAGCGGTTCGTGATCAATTGTGCGCAGGTCACGCTTGAACCAGACAACATGCAGAGAGCTAGCGTTGGTCGAAGGACTCATTGCGGCATTTTTGTTTTCTGATCGTGAGCCGTCATGGATTCTATCTCCTCGAATTTTTCACCGTTTTCATACTCATTATTTTCAACTTTACCATTTTCAACTTTACTGTTTTCATCTTCAAAATATACGTCAAAGACGGGCCTTGCGGCATACTCTGCCAGCCACTCTGCGGCACCGGCTCGTTTACGTAAAGCGCGATCAGATTTGGGCGGAACCCAGCCATAAATTGGATTTTCTCGGTACGCTTTCTTGCTGCGGCCAAAGCCCCATTGAATGCTACCGTAGGTGACGGGGTCGCGCCCGTCCAAGCTGAAACGATCATTGAAGAGGCAGGCCATCTCCCACGCTTCTTCTGGCGTTGCACACCACTTAATGAACTGTTTCACCCAGTACATACGCAGATTATTGTGCATCCAGCCGTCGAGCAGAAATTGCTTTTGTGCTGCATTCCAAGTTTCATCGTTAGTTTCGCCGCGAGCCAGCTGCTTGCGCGTATAGAGGACCGGTCGTTCGTCTGTGGCATGATCGGCAAGTGTTTCACGCCCCCATGCTGGCACATTTTCATAGCTGGCAGGGTCATCGGCAAAGCGGGCTAAATGATGATAATACTCGCGCCAAGTGAGCGCCTCGTCTAAAAATTTCCACTTAGCTGCGCTGTGGACCGAGCTCTCTTTGACTTGCTGCGCCACCTCGCGCGGGCTTAATACGCCAAAGTGCATCCACGGCGAAATACGCGAAGTTGAATTTGGATCTGCCGGATTGTTACGCCGAAATTTATAGTTAGGCACCACATACTCAATTGCGTAGGCAAGCTGATTCAGGGCAGCCTGACGCGTGCCGCCGAAATGGGGTGCAGGTGGCAGCGTCATGTCGACATCACAGCGCGCGATAAGTTCATCGAGATCGGCGCTGCTCAATCCTTGGATGTCGTCGCTGTCAAAGCAGAGATCACCGTCAAACGGCTCATGACTCGGCGTTTGTGTTAGATCCACCATGAGGTGTTTATCGCGTTGGGGCGTATGCGCAGCGCGGAAAGATTTTGTGGCGTCAAGCAGTGTAGGGAAAGCGTTCATCGGCACAAGGCAGCTTGCATCTACGGCGAGCATTGTGCAGTCGATCTGGCTGGCAACCTTATCGGCCTGCCAGCGGGCAACAAAGGTTGGCATATCGTCCGTCACAAGCGCAGCTGCCCGCTCGCACAGGCGGTAAACTAACCCTTTTTCTAACTTTTCTGGTCGCCGCACATAACGACAAAAGCGTAGATTGCGTGTGGCAATATCTTCGCCAAGAGATTGAGACGCCTCTAAAATAAAGCGGTGGAGTCGATACGAGGCGTGAGGGTAGCGATTGTCCAACCCGTGATAGACAACAATGGGCAGGTCGTGTTCGTTTCCCAGCGCAATCGCCGCATCAATGGCTGGGTTCTGCTCGGCTCGCAGCGCCTGCTGTAGCCAGCAAAGTATATACTCTCTTCCCTCGACCATAACGGGTTTATCGTTCAAGCGGCGGCTTCGTTGACGGAGAATGTCTATTGCATTATTCATAATGGAATCTGTCGTATTTAAGTAATTAGTTAGGATAAATAGTGTTACGCATAAGGCTAATCCAGAAAACTAATTATACAGATTTCTAAGGCCCTTCTAGAGTAGTTTGCGGCCATATTGTATGCTTTATTGTTTGGAATGGCCTGAATGTCTAACTTTGCGGAGAAAGCATCTAATGGCATACGTAATTAATGCGAGTAGTATGACGAGCATTTTCAGAGTGCAGGGTTCTGCCATCTAAGAATTATCGTATAACGTATTGATATACTAATCATATCCCACGATTAAAGAGGCGCTCATATACTTGGGCATATAAATTGGGAATAGAAAGGAGGACATATATTAGCTGCACGATAGTGATACCTTTATCTGTATCCCCTTTGTATCATAGACATAGGTTGGTCAAGTTATCTTTTGCTAGACTATCGATATGTTAACGAATAAGTAGGATGTCTGCTTTGGCTTCATTTCGACGAAGTGCTCAGTGCAAAGCGCCCATTTGTACTCTAACTGATTAAGAAATTAATCAGGTTTTGCCGCAGTCCAAAATGTATGGGCTACGATCACTACCCACACCCTTAGTTTTTTGATACGATACATTTTACTAAATATAATGCAGCTATCAATGGAAATATTTCCCAAAACAGAAGATTCAGATAAGGAAAAAGCGCTGCTGATTCACCATCGCTTAGCCAATGAGTATGGCGCGCCTGTCCCATACTTTAGCGAGAAAGATCCGCTGAGCGAATTAATCAGCGCGCTGCTCTCGCATAGAACCCGCAATCGTGATTCAGGCAGCGCCTACAAAACGTTGCGGGCGCGCTTTCCAGCGTGGGAAGAGGTGCGAGACGCGCCAACTGAGGAGGTTGAAGTAGCTATCAAAGGCGTTCGCTGGCCAGAGCAGAAGGCACCACGTATTCAACAGGCGTTGGCTTATATTAGTGAAAAACGCGATGGCCTACTATCGCTCGATTTTTTGGGTGAGCTTGAAGCAAAAGAGGCACAAGCATGGCTAGAGAAAATGCCGGGCGTTGGACCAAAAACCAGCGCGGCAACGCTGCTCTTTAGCCAACTGCGGATGCCTGCATTGCCGGTCGACAGTCACCATCAGCGTGTTGCAGAACGGACGGGTCTGATCCCCAAAAAGTTGAGCAATAAGCGCGTTCACCAAGAGCTAGCTGCTCAACTACCGCCTAAATGGGAGGCACAGCAGCTCTATGATAATCATGAAGTGTTAATGTTTCATGGACAGCGGGTCTGCCACTATCGAAATCCCGAATGTGATCGCTGCGTTATTTCCGACCTGTGTGAGTATCACAAAACAATAAATCAAAAAGAATAGCGATGCTCAAAATGAATAAGGCTAAACCAGAAAAGTAATTATACGGATTTTAGCGATTTTCTGGAGTAGCTTGCGGCCATACTGTATAGTTAATTTTTGGGAATGGCCTAAAGAGGTCAGTATGATAAGATGGGGATGAACCACCCATAGAAGATGGTACGAATATGTCGTATTATTTACGGCTAATCAGCAACAAAAGGGAGTTGAAGAATAACGATGAGATTTATTCTAAAAGAGAGGATTTTTAGTCTGCGGGAAAGTTACTATATTCGCGACGACAATAATAACAATGCATTTGAAGTAACTGGACGATTGATTGGCTTTCGCGAGAAGCTAAAGCTGCGCGATCTTAGTGGAAACACATTAGCGACTATTACCGAAAAAATGATCTCGTTACGACCGGTCTATTCGATATCGCGTCCGAATCAACCCGATGCAAAAGTAAAGAAAGATTTTATCAACATGCTGCGCGATGGATTTTCGGTCAATCTAGACGATGGCCTGCCAGACCTGCGGATTCAGGGCAATATTCTTGAACATAACTACACAATGGAGCAGGATGGGAAAGTTGTGGCTCAGGTTTCGAAGAAGTGGATCTCGCTGCGCGACAGCTATGTGGTTGATGTGTCAGATGGTGAGGATGCAGTGCTAATAGTGGCGTGTGCTATCGTCGTTGACCGAATCACGCATGAGGATGAATAGATTGGGTTAGGCCATTCTAAAGAACAATCTATACTGTGTGGCTGCAAGCTATTCTAGCAAAACCGTTCAAATCCATATGATTATTTCTCCGAATTAGCCTTAATTCCCTTGCTTGGACATAGATGAACCTTATAAAAGATCAATAGACAGCAATTGTCTGGTAAACCTGCTGCGAGTGAGCCGCAAAATGGGCAGTAACGCTTGGTCCATTTGCGGCGTGTGGGCGTTACCCTGCGCCCCCCACTGTGGTCTATTGAAAATATCCAATCTGTGGAGAGAAACAATGGCAGCATTAGTTTTAGAAAAAGTAAAAGAACTTTCTTTACGAGATATTACAGTTGAGGAAAGTTTGGGGCCGCACGATGTACGAATCGCCATTCATACCGTTGGCGTCTGTGGAAGCGATATTCATTATTATCAGCACGGTGCAATCGGCCCCTTTGTTGTAAACAAGCCCATGATTTTGGGGCACGAAGCATCTGGCACAATTATAGAAGTCGGAGAGCAGGTTGGCGCGCTACGTGTGGGGGATCGGGTTTGCATGGAGCCGGGGATTCCGAATCCCAATAGCCAAGCGACCCGTCTTGGATTGTACAACCTAGATCCGGCGGTAGTCTTTTGGGCGACCCCACCCGTTCACGGTATTTTGCGGCCAACCGTAGTTCACCCAGCTAACTTTACTTTTAAGTTGCCCGATAACATTAGCTTTGCGGAAGGAGCAATGGTAGAACCTTTAGCTGTCGGGATGCACGCCGCAAATAAGGCTCGTATCAAACCTGGAGATGTTGCGGTTGTTGTGGGGGCAGGCCCTATCGGAATGGTGACAGCACTATCTGCGCTGGCGGGGGGCTGTAGCCAAGTCATTCTAACTGATGTGGAGCAGCCGAAGCTGGATCTAGGCGCAACGTTAGGGGCGATCACACCCGTAAATATTGCCGAGCAGAATTTGGTTGAGGTTGTTTCAGGGCTAACCGATGGCTGGGGTGCAGATATTGTTTTTGAATGTAGTGGAAATGCGCGAGCCGCCGCAGGCGTTTTTGAGCCACTATGTCCCGCTGGCTGTGTTGTTTATGTAGGAATGCCCGGCGCGCCGGTTCCCTACAATGTGGTCGCCGCCCAAATCAAAGAGGCACGAGTCGAGCACGTTTTTCGCTATGCCCATGTTTATCCTAGAGCATTGTCCTTGATGGGGAGCGGTAGACTTAATGTCAAACCATTAATTACCGACAAGTTTACCTTTGAAGAGAGTATCGAAGCCTTTGACTTTGCCAGCCATATGCCGCCAGCTTCGGTCAAAGCGCAAATCGAGCTACCTCAATAAGACTAATCCAGAAAATTAAAGTGGGTGATTCACCAGAAGAGCGTCAACCCATACTTTGGATAGCGACATAACCCGATTTTGGATCCAGATTCCAACAGCCTGATTAAGTTTACACCTATAAAGGCATCACTATCTAGCTGATTAGCCGAAAAAAGCCGATATCCGTTGAGCTGCCATTTAAAAACCAAGATTGCTTAAATAAGAATTATTTTGCTCTAAATGGGTCTTGTATTTAAACATATTCTTGCTGTTTAGGTGAACTATTACAGTTTATTTGGATTCGATATGCTAAAAAAATATATCTTTTATATATGTCTATTCATATAAATTCGTTGATGTTACTCATGTATAATCTTACTGTAACATGGGTATTTGCTGCTACGAACGTGAGGACAAATTGTAACAGAAGAAAAAGTGTTTGAAAGAATATAAGGTTCTTTCAGGAAAATTAAACATAAGCGGGAAAGGCATTTTCTAATCCGTGTTCTTAAGCAGATGCCGCATTAGAGAATGCTCTCTCCACGGTCTTATATACATTTATGGCTCTTTACGATCTTGTGTGGTTTACAATGTCACTACTCAGCGTGGGTCCTCTATGTCGAGTGCATAAGATTCGGTTGAACCACACTTATTTTTCCGGGATGACCTTAGGCTTGACGTTGTACTAAACCGATATATAACCCACAGCAGCACAATATAACATTCTATTTCGAGATAAAGGCTTAAGGAAAATGTTCTTTATGGCGCTGCTAGGTATAACAACCATAAGATAAAAATAAATGAGCAAACAAAAATCATCGGAAGGCATGGGAGCAATACCATGTAAAAATGGCGTTGGCTTCCGCGTATGGGCACCCAACGCAGATAAAGTTTATGTCCAAGGTACATTTAATAAGTGGAGCAAACGACATCCACTAAAAGAAGAGGAGAACGGCTACTGGTACACAAACGCATCCAAAGCCAAAATTGGTGACGAATATAAATTCCTTATCGTGAATGGGGAGAATGAACTAGAGCGTATCGACCCTTATGCACGCAATGTAACTAGCTCTGTGGGCAACGGAATTGTCGAGCAAGATGATTTTGACTGGGGAAAAGATCAGGACTTTCAGATGCCGCCGTGGAACGAACTAGTGATCTACGAGATGCACATCGGCACCTTTAATAATCCCACGCCCGACACACCAGGCGATTTTCAAAACGCTATTGACAAGCTTTTTCATTTAGAAGAACTGGGCATCAACGCTATTCAAATCATGCCGCCACTAGAGTTTCCGGGTGGCTTCTCGTGGGGCTATAATCCTGCCCATCCTTTTGCGATTGAAAGCGACTATGGCGGCCCCCGTGCGTTAAAAAGGTTGATTAAGGCGGCCCATGCAAGCGGTATCGCAGTACTTGTCGATGTCGTCTATAACCATTTTGGCCCAAGCGATTTGGATCTGTGGCAATTTGATGGCTGGCAAGAAAATGGTAAAGGTGGCATCTACTTTTATAACGATTGGCGAGCAGAGACGCCGTGGGGAGCCACTCGACCTGACTATGGGCGACCAGAGGTGCGGCAATACATTCGCGACAATGTGATGATGTGGCTGCACGAATATCACGTCGACGGGCTGCGGTGGGATGCGACCTCTTACATCCGCAACGTGTTTGGCAACGACAATGATCCCAGCAGCGACATTTCCGAGGGCTGGAGCCTGATGCAGTGGATCAATGAGGAGATACAGTCTCATAATCCCGCAACGTTGAGCATTGCAGAGGATCTACAAGGCAATGACTGGGTGACCAAAGAGACAGGCGCGGGTGGGGCTGGCTTTGGTGCGCAGTGGGCTTCTGAATTTGTGCATACAATTCGCGAAGCCATGATCGTTCCTGATGATGCCATGCGCAATGTGCATAGCGTTGCTGGTGCATTGAGCAGCAACTACAATGGCAGTCCTTTCGAGCGAGTGATCTATACCGAATCGCATGACGAAGTCGCCAATGGAAGCGCACGCCTGCCCGAGGAGATTTATTCTGGTCAAGCGGATAGCTGGTTTTCTAAAAAACGTTCGACGCTTGGTGCTGCCCTAGTGTTCACCGCACCTGGCATCCCCATGATTTTTCAAGGCCAAGAATTTCTAGAGGATGAATGGTTCCGCGACAAAGATCCGTTAGATTGGTCGAAAACGGAAAAATTTAGCGGCATTCTAGATTTGTATACTGAACTAATCCGGCTGCGGCGCAATTTGAACGAGACAACAAAGGGGCTTACCGGATCTCATATAGAGGTTATGCACCAAAACAATGAAAGCAAAGTGCTAGTGTATCATCGCTGGCACAACGGCGGGCCAACGGATAGCACGGTTGTGGTTGCCAACCTCTCAAATATGCAATTCGATTCGTATCCGATAGAGTTGCCAAATGAGGGTGATTGGTACGTGCGCTTTAACAGCGATGCAAAGATTTATGATGATGAGTTTAGCAACGTGGGAGATCCCCAACTCAACGCCGAGAGGTCGGGTGAGGATGGATCATTCTATAGTGGAAGCATTGCGCTGGGGCCTTACAGTGTGGTCATTTTGTCTCAGGAATCGTAGCTTTGTCTCAAGAACCGTAGTACAGTGTATTACGCCAAGTTCCGACAGTCGGCCGTCATTTTAAGATGGCGGGCATTGCTAGTAAAAAGCTGGTTTAACAAAAGCCCCGCCAGCGATCCAATAAGAGCCATGATTGCAATCCAATAGTATGCTAATAGTATGATTTCATTTTTAGCTCTCCAATTTTAGTAGATAATCAACATACTCATTGAATAACAAAAATAGCGCAGAAGCAGAAATCATGTCAACCTAAAAAATGCAAAAGATGTTGCCAAGTAGATAGGCAATGTTGACCCTTAGCTGGCGAAGAAGCTCATCGAAGCGGGCATCTACATCACCTCAGTCTAAATCACACCAACTTTCGGTCTATCTTAGGCACAAGAGCACCAAAATTTACCATAAAAGCTAACTTCAATCAGGCAGGTGTCGCAAGTTTGGAGCGGCTCCAACGCTAAGTGGTGACAACGTGGGGCGTATATGTTCGCATCCTCAAGGACTTTGTTGAGCGAACTCGCCCATCTACTCAAATGGCGATGAGAAGAGTCAGCCCGTCTACCTAAATGGCGACGGGCTGAGCAATTGCCTATCAGCTTGAGGGTGTGTCACCTATTAGTCGTCTAGGCTAAAAGCAACTTTAACAATTACCTGCCACTGAATTTTGCTGTTATCGTCAATCGCACCGCGGGTTTCGATTACTTCGAACCAGTGCATGTTGCGCACGGTCTCGCCTGCTTTGATGATTGCGCTCTGCACTGCATCTTCGATGCTTGTTTGTGATGTACCGGTTAGTTCGATCTGTTTGTAAACGTGTGCGTTCATCTTTTTTCTCCAGATTTGTGATTACATAGTTCTCCAGAAGAATCTTGTCCCATTTGGCTTAGTATGGCCGAAGCCATCTCTGCCTTCTGAGATTAGGTAGGAATTTTTCTGGAGGAACATAGGTTGGTGTGACGACAAGAAAATAACCGTTGAACATTAAATCCATATTTATAAGCACGAACTCACAAATAGCCGTGCTAAAGTATATTATAAGTTAATCTTGCGATTTTTGCCCATATCTTCGTGATCACCAGTAACAAGTGCTTTAGCAAACTGGGCTACACGAACCATGCTGTTAGAGGATGAATCCCAGTACTCGGCTTGGGTAACATCAACCTTAATTAGCCCCACATTTGGATCGTCCTTCCCATTTGGAAACCAAACTTTTAGCGCCGGCGACCAAAGCTCGTCGATCTTTTGCTGGTCGCGCAATACTTTCGCTTTCCCCGAAACTGAAACATAGCGCTGCTCGTCTTTGTCCGCATAGCTGACGTTGACCTGCTGATCCTCCTTGATCTCTGCCACCTTACCGCTCTCCATCCCAGTGAAAAACCACAAGTCGCCATCAAATTCGACTTCTTGTGTAGACATAGGGCGGCTGCGCAACGTACCGTCATGTTCTTGAGTGGTTAACATTGCGAAATCGATATCTTTGATCATCTCGCTCATTCTCTTAATTTCGTCTGGCTGCGCATCTTTTGACATATCTCGTGTTGTCATGTCTCTCCTTTGTTTTTTAATTCTAATAGAAGTGGTGGCACAATTAAGTTTTCCAGATAATATCACTATTGATTGTTTAACAAATTGTCCTCTAAAACAATAGGTCATTCAATTGATGTGGGCATATAGTGAGATATATTTTTTGTAACTATCATAGTACCTTCTCAATATTGGGGGGTGACCGCTCTGGCTTCGCTTCGGCAAAGTGCCCGATACTTCGGCAAAGTACCCGATGCAAAGCCCCATCCACGCTATTTATTCTTGCTATTGAGAAGATACCTATCATATTGCTAATTGTTACATTCTAAAGGAGAAACAATCATGACGAATTTTATGTTGGTTTACACAGGCGGTACGATTCCAGATACTAAAGAAAAGCAAGATGCTGTGATGGCAGCTTGGGACGCGTGGTATGGCAAGATGGGCGATGCTGTGGTTGATGGCGGCAACCCATTTAGCAATTCGAAGCAGATAAGCGCCGATGGCGTTAAGGATAGCGCAACCATTTCGCCATCCCTTACCGGCTATACTGTTATTGTCGCGTCATCGCTTGATGACGCGGTAACCAAAATAGTGGATCACCCGCACTTGCAATATGGCGGAGAGATTTCTCTCTATGAAACGTTCCAGATGTAGGGTAACGCAACCCTTTTTCGATGATGTGAGTCAAATAAAAATCATCTAGAGAACTCTGTGCCAGACGCAGAGTTTGCATTTCGAGGCTGTCCCAAATTGTGTGTAAATGGCGTAGTAAACTTAAGCATACACGCTGTTAAATTGGATTCAGTGAGCACGGCGCGTGCGTTTGACTGAGTTTGTGCCTAACTCTTATCGGACGGCTTAAGTTTACACCTGTGGTAAGTAATTATGGTTCAACCGGATCTCATGTGGTTGACAGAGCGCGTCGCACTATTCACTACTAGATTCAGGCTAGAACAATTCTCTAATAGTGCGACGCACTCGACACAGAATTCCCGCGATGATTCGTTTCCATGTCTACTACATACAGATCTCAAAGAACCGTAATTATATATCCCCAACTGTGTCTTTAAGTGGGAAAGAGTCTACAATTTACTATTCGGTCTTATGATAAGCTACTCTAGAGATAAAACATGGCTCACTGATATTAAGGAGACCAATGACGGCTAATATCCACTCTCAGAGCAACGAATTCTCAAAATCTAGCAGCAACGCAACTAGTGATATCGTTCGTCAAGTTGCCGTGATTGCAGCGTTTATTTCAACTATAATTGTCAACGCTCTGGCCAACATCATCCCCTTTGGAGGTCGGACAACCGGCGATCTTTCGGACATGTATGATGTCTTTTTTATTCCGGCAGGCTACGTCTTTTCTATTTGGAGCCTTATTTACCTTGGTCTGGGCGCATATACTGTCTATCAGGCCATCCCTGCCCAGCGAGACAATCCACAATTTCGTGCTATCGGCTGGCTTTTTGTATTGAGCTGTATCTTCAACAGCGCTTGGATTTTTGTGTGGCACTATCAATTTGTAGGGCTGTCGATTCTTATTATGTTGGCTCTTCTGGCATCTCTAATGGCCATTTATTCACGCCTCTATTCCAGCTATCGACTGGCCTCATCTGCCGAAAAAATCATTACGCATTGGACCTTCCGCGTCTATCTCGGCTGGATTACCGTCGCCACTATTGTCAACGTCACCACATTTCTGGACTCTAGTGGTTATGAGGGCGCACCGCTGGCACCAGAGATGTGGGCCGCGATCATGTTGGCTATTGCTACAGCTATCGGCCTTTACTTTGCGCTAAAAATGCGCGATGTTGCCTATGCGCTGGTACTTGTTTGGGCCTTCGTGGGCATCTTTATTAAATTTCCTGAGACACCCATGGTGAGCTACACTGCGCTGGCAATGGCTATCCTGCTAGCTACTGCCAGCGTCACTACAGCAATTCGCACAATCCGATGACCAGCCTTATCCAAAATACCGACTGCGGCCTTTACTGTGAGGCGGGCGACTTTTACATCGATCCGTGGCACCCAGTGGATCGTGCTGTGATCACCCACGCCCATGCGGATCACGCTACCCGCGGTTCCAAAAGCTACCTAACCACCGATGAAGGGAAACTGGTGCTGCGCCGTCGTATGGAAGAAGGCGCGCAGATCCGCACAATTCCCTACGCTAAATCCATTGATATCAACGGCGTTAAGGTTTCGCTCCATCCTGCGGGGCATCTGCTTGGCTCGGCGCAAGTGCGGGTAGAGCATCGCGGTGAAGTGTGGGTGATTAGTGGTGATTATAAGATTGAGCCAGATGCAACCTGCACGCCCTTCGAGCCGGTGCCGTGTCATACTTTTATTACCGAATCAACCTTTGGCTTACCTATCTATAAATGGCCGCCCCAGCAGCAGATCTTCGACAGCATTAACGCGTGGTGGCGCGACAATCAAGCGCAGAACCGTACCAGCGTTCTCTACGCTTATTCATTGGGGAAAGCACAGCGCGTGCTATCCGGGCTGGATCCGAGCATCGGCCCAATTTTAGTCCACGGCTCGGTTTTTCACCTCAGCAATGCCTATCGCGAATCAGGCATTGAGTTGCCGCCCTATACATACGCGGATGCGGAAAATGCCAAAGTCCACCGCGGCAAGGCTCTGCTTGTTGCGCCACCGTCAGCCAACAACAACCCCTCCTATCTGCGTAAATTTGGCCCTGCATCACATGGCTTCGCCTCCGGCTGGATGACCATTCGTGGCGCGCGGCGTCGCCGCGCGGTTGACCGTGGCTTTATTCTCTCGGATCATGTGGACTGGGGCGGGCTAATGGAGACAATCCGCGCGACTGGGGCCGAACGCATCGGTGTCACCCACGGCTATCGCGCCGCAGTTACCCGCTATCTTCGCGATAATGGTTGGGATGCGTGGTCAATTGAAACACGCTTTGAGGGTGAAGCTGCGGACGCTAGAAACGAAGACGAAACTGAATCTGAAGAGGAAAATAGGGAATAGGGATCGGGGCTGAGACAAGACCTATCTCCTCTTCCCCAATCCCAATTTACCAATCTCCAGCATTATGCAACGATTTACTCAACTCTACGCTGAATTAGATGAAACCAACCGCACCAATGAAAAGGTTGCGGCACTTGAGCGCTACTTTGCCACCGCGCCCGCAGAGGATGCAGCTTGGGCGTTGGCCTATCTGATCGGCAATCGTCAGCGGCGTGCGGTTTCGGGTCGTCGATTGCGCGAGTGGGTGACAGAGGAGACTGGGCTGCCCCTGTGGTTGGTGGAGGAGAGCTACAGCGCGGTTGGCGACATTGCTGAAACAATGGCACTGCTGCTGGAGCAGGTGGCACCATCTATTTCTAGTTCCTCTCATGCTGCTAATGGAAAAGAAAAAGTAGGAGCAAGAGAAAAGGTAGAAGGTGAATTAGGTCTTGCTGACTTCATTGCCAAACATGTGCTGCCTCTTGGCAAGCTTGACGAAGATGAACAGCGCGCCTTGGTCAAGAAGACGTGGAGTATGCTGACCAAAGAGGAGCGCTTTGTCTACCACAAGCTGATCACTGGAGCCTTCCGCGTTGGCGTAGGGCGTACGCTGGTTGTGCGTGCGCTGGCCTCCGTAGCGAAGATCGACAAAGCAGCCATGGCCCACCGCATTATGGGGCAGTGGCAACCTGATGCTGATGCATTCCGTGCACTGCTTGACCCCGATACAGAGCAGACGGACTTCACCAAACCCTATCCCTTTTACCTTGCCTATCAGGTTGATGACAATCCCGCAGACCTTGGCCCAATTGACGAGTGGCAGATTGAGTGGAAGTGGGACGGCATCCGTGGGCAGCTGATCAAGCGCCAGGGCGAAGTGCTCATATGGACCCGAGGTGAAGACTTGGCTACCAACGCCTATCCCGAAATTGTGGCGGTTGGCGCAGCACTGCCTAACGGCACCGTGCTCGATGGCGAAATTCTGGCGTGGCAGGATGGGCAGCCACTCTCCTTTGCTGCGCTGCAAAAGCGTATTGGCCGCAAAAAGATCACCAAAAAAGTGTTGGCAGAATCGCCGGTAATTCTGCTGGCTTATGATATTCTCGAGTGGCAAGGTCAGGATATCCGCGAGAAACCAATGACCGAGCGACGCCAGATTTTGGAGACGTTGCTCTCTGATCTGCAAGAAGCAGATCCAGCTCTCTCCATCGAACGCTCAACAATTGTTCGGGCATCCACGTGGGAAGAAGCCGCCAAAACTCGCGAAGAATCGCGAGCGCGGCGGGCCGAGGGCTTTATGCTCAAATATAAGGAATCTGCCTACGGCGTGGGGCGTAAAAAGGGTGATTGGTGGAAGTGGAAGGTCGATCCTTTCACTGTGGATGCAGTGATGATTTACGCGCAGCGAGGCAGTGGTCGACGTGCCAGCCTCTATAGCGATTACACCTTCGCCGTCTGGCGAGATAGTGAGGACGACAATGGGGATGGGCGTGAGTTAGTGCCATTTACCAAAGCATATTCTGGCTTAACCGATGCCGAAATTCGCCAAGTGGACCGCTGGGTGCGCCAGAATACAAACGAGCGTTTTGGCCCGGTCCGATCTGTCACGCCTGAGCATGTTTTTGAAATTGCGTTTGAGGGCATTCAGAAATCGAGCCGCCACAAGTCAGGCATTGCCCTACGCTTTCCGCGGATGCTGCGCTGGCGCAAAGATAAATCGATTGAAGAGGCCGATACGCTGGATTCGCTCAACGTGCTACTGGCTGAAGTTGGGTAGGCGCGTTCCAAAGCCACAGCTATAAAGACGCTTCCTTATGATTGAACCAATTACCCAGTGGTTTTCTAACCGTGACTGGACCCCTTTCCCATTTCAGCTCGCGACATGGGACGCTTATCTGACTGGTAAGTCTGGCTTGATCCACGCGCCGACCGGCATGGGAAAATCTTACGCCGCTTGGCTGGGTCCGGTTTTGGAATGGATGGGGGAGAATCCGGATAAAGCTGAATGGGCGGCCATGCATGAAGCCAAGAAGCAGGTGCCGCTGACCGTTTTGTGGATCACGCCGCTGCGGGCCCTAGCAAAGGATACGACTGGCACGCTGTCAGATGCGGTCGCAGAGCTAGGCATCCCGTGGACTGTTGAACTGCGCACGGGAGATACCTCGTCCAGCGCAAAGCAGCGGCAGCGCAAAACCCCGCCCACTGCGCTGGTTACAACGCCCGAAAGTCTCTCGCTGCTTCTCTCCTATCCTGATGCTAAAGAGAAATTTCGTCACCTGCGCGCCATTGTGGTGGATGAGTGGCATGAGCTGCTCGGCACCAAGCGCGGCACCCAGACAGAGCTGGCGTTGGCTCGGCTGCGTTTGTGGCGGCCCGAATTGCGCACGTGGGGACTGTCCGCGACGCTGGGGAATTTGGAAGAAGCGTTGGATGTGCTGGTGCCGCACTTTGGAATAGAGGGGGAGGAAGAGCACGAGAAAGAGTATGAGAAAGAGCGAGAGAATGGGCGGATGATGATTGCGGGGGATACGCACAAGGAGATTGTGATCGAGACGCTTATCCCCGACAATATAGAACGCTTTCCGTGGGCGGGGCATTTAGGCACCAAGATGCTGCCTCAGGTGGTCGAGCGTGTTTTGGCCGCACACAGTACGCTGGTCTTTTGCAATACGCGCGCGCAGACTGAACTCTGGTTTCAGGCCATGATCGACTACACCATTGAACATGCGCCAGAGCTAATCGGCGCGGTGGGGCTGCATCATGGGTCTGTGGAGCCAGCGTTGCGGACCGATGTGGAGGCACGGCTGCGTGACGGTCGGCTGCGTTGCGTCATTTGCACGTCGAGCCTCGATTTAGGCGTCGATTTTGCGCCGGTCGAGCAGGTAATGCAGGTGGGCAGCCCCAAAGGGATCGCGCGCCTGCTTCAGCGTGCCGGGCGCAGCGGTCACCAACCGGGTGCGGTAAGTCGAGTCTTTTGCGTGCCGACACACGCCTTTGAGCTGATTGAATTTGCGGCTACCCGCGATGCAATGGAGCAGGGTAAAATCGAGGTGCGCAAGCCGCTGGACAAACCGCTGGACGTGCTCGTACAGCATCTGGTGACTATTTCCTTTGGTGGCGGCTTTGTAGAGCAAGCGCTCTTTGACGAAGTGCGCACTGCCTATTCATACCGCAATTTGACTAAGCAAGAGTGGCGCTGGTGTATGGACTTTGTGACGTTTGGCGGCGAGTCGCTGCGAGCCTATGATGAATATGCCAAGGTCAAGGAGCGAAACGGCCTATACCGGGGCAGCTCGCCCAAAGCAGCGCGACAACACCGCATGTCTATCGGCACCATTACCAGCGACGGAATGCTCAATGTTAAATACCTAAGCGGCGGCTCTATTGGTTCGGTAGAGGAGTCCTTTGCGGCTCGCCTCACGCCGGGCGACACCTTTATTTTTGCCGGTCGACTGCTAGAGTTTCGCCGCCTCAAGGATATGACGGTGCAGGTGCGTCGCGCCACCAAATCCAAAGGCATTGTGCCACGTTGGGGCGGCAGCCGGATGCAGCTTTCCACCCAGCTTTCCGAGGCGGTGCGCCTACGCTTGGCCGCGGCTGATTTGGGTCTCTATGACACGCCAGAGATGATAGCAGTGAAGCCAATTCTTGATATTCAGCAGACCTGGTCGCAAATTCCTGGGGCTGGCAATCTGATTATCGAGCAGGTAAAATCTCGCGAGGGGTGGCACTTCTTCTTTTATCCGCTGGCTGGGCGGCTAGTGCATGAGGGGCTAAATACGCTGTTGGCATTTCGATTGAGTCGGCTCGAATCCCGCTCGATCAGCGCGTTTGTCAACGATTATGGTTGTGAATTGCTTTCACCTACCGAGTGGTCGGTTGATATAGAGACATGGCGTCAGGTTTTGTCTGCAGAGAATTTGCTGGAAGATATTTTGGCTTGTCTCAACGAAACCGAACTGGCGCGGCGACAGTTCCGCGATATCGCGCGCGTTTCTGGATTAATATTCTCTGGCTATCCGGGTGGACAGAAGTCGAATCGACAGCTTCAATCATCCAGCGGCGTATTGTTCGATGTCTTTCAGCGCCACGATCCCAACAATTTGCTGCTCGATCAGGCGCGGCGCGAAGTGCTCGAACAGCAGTTGGATATCAGCCATTTACGTGCTACTCTAGAGAAAATTGAACGCGCTGAACTGGTACAGATCGCAACAAAGCGACTGACGCCGCTGGCCTTTCCGATTTGGGCAAGCCGCATCCGCACGCAGGTAAGCAGCGAGACGTGGGTGGATAGGGTTCAGCGGATGTTGGGTCAGTTAGAGAAGGCAGCGGGGTAGTGGTTCTGCAAAAGGGTGGTTGATCGCAGAATTGTTGAATTTTAGTGAGGGAGTTATGAGTTTTTCGTTCGTATGTTGCTTTTGGGGTAGTTAGGGTAGACTGTGACAAGAATAAATTATGTAGTAATGGGTTGAGTTCTGAAATGAGAGGTAATGTCGAGATAGAGTGGGGGGGAGAAACGTTGACGCTTTTACCGCAGCGCGCGCTCTACTGGCGACGCTCGTCGACCCTTTTTATTACCGATCCTCATTTTGGAAAAGGGGCCACGTTTCGCAATGCGGGCATGGCGCTACCACACGGCGGCACAGACAATGACCTGAAAATTCTGGATGAAGCTCTATCAAAGACCGGTGCTGAACGGCTGATTATTTTGGGCGACTTTTTCCATACGAAGAGCAGCCAAAGCGATGGAGTGCTAGAGTCACTAGCCACATGGCGCAGTCGATGCCAGAATTTAGAGATTACGCTGGTGCGGGGTAACCATGACCGTCATGCTGGTGCGCCGCCCGAGTCGCTGGCGATTGAATGTGTGGAAGATGGCTTGAGCCTACCGCCCTTTGTCTGTTACCATGAACCAGTTGACAGCAAAAATGCGGTAGAAAAAGGAAATGGACGCTATCGACTTTGTGGCCATCTGCACCCAGTCTTTACGCTGCGGGATCGAGACGGTAGTTCAATCCGGATGCCTATTTTTCATTTTTCAATGCAGCAGGTGATCCTACCTGCATTTGGACGTTTTACGGGTGGATATCAGATGAAAAAGCGGGATGGTGATTGCGTGTTTCTGGTCGGCGAAGAGTGTATTGTCGAAGTTTAGATTATTAAAGCTCGATTTACATGGTAAAGCCATTTCAATAAATAAAATATAATGTACCGTATGGTCACAAGTTATTCTAGAAAAACCGGTTCTATGAGGAATTGTGGGATGGCCCGCAGAATGAATTCTGCGTCTGCTATGGGAAACCTGTTAAAACAGGTTAAATGCCGTAACTTTAATGTGATTTATCAGGTTTTCCGTATCAGGCTGGGAATTCATTCCTAGTTACCCACACAATACCTCAGAGAACCATTATTTTTCTGGATTAACCTAACTCATTTTGAATGTCCCTAATTTTATTCACTATTTCAGGAAATATTTTCATAATGAAAAAGATACTCTTACTTATATTTATTGCTTGTACCATGCTCGTTAGCTGTACGGAAAGTGCGTCAGAGCCAAACAAAATAGATTCCGTCACTTTTAGCGATATGATAGGCTATAATCTACTGGGTATTGATGATGAAGTGATTGGTATTGTGGAGCATATGATTCTTGACGATCAGAATGATCGCCTAAGATACGTGGTTGTTGCGCTGCCGTTCAGTGCCTATGAGGGCAAAGCTGGATTGATCGATGAAGATGAACTGATCCCTGTGCCGTGGTCTCGGATAACGCTGAATGGCGATGAGCAGATCCTTAATTCATCACTAACGCTGGAGAATCTGATTGAAGCACCCCATCTTGCAGAGATCCCCGCTACGCTTTCACCAGGCTGGGATAAGGAGATCGCCGCGTTTTGGCAGGAGCGTCAATAGATGGAGTAGCAGGCTATTAAAGAGAGCCAAAAAATGGTACGGTCCTGATCCCATTTCTAAGCTATCCTGTAGCTAAATCTGAGTCAATCTGAGTACAGAAAATTTCTCTCCGGCAAGCTGCCGGGGGTTTATTCTACCAAATTTTTTGCTCAGATAGAGAACGTGCTAGGACGCACCGCACCTATAATAGTTTACAGTATTAGTAGACCATAATTATTAGTCTCTAATCGTTGGATAAGTATTTACGAAACAGGATATGTTTTCTCTGTTTCGTTGTGCTCTACTAAGTATAAAGAAGATGTAAAAAAAATTAAGAAAAAAACACACAGGAAAAAACTATGAAGTCTATTTTTAGCTCATTCGATAGCTTTAAGAATGCCGATGATGCAGTACGCCAGTTGCGTGAGGTGGGTTTTAAAAGCAGCGAAATCAACGTGCTGATTCAAGATGCTGCGGCAAAAGCAAATATGGAAGATGTGGACATGGAAAGTGTTCATGTGGATGTAACTGACGCCATTGGCGAGCGAGAACTTGGTGGGTTGGCTTTATTGGTGGCAAACGAGCAGCCAGTAAATTTGCCAGACGTGGGACCACTGTTGGCAGGCGGCGAGCTAGCGACGATTCTTACAAACAGTACAGACGCGCAGAACCAAACTGGCGGAACGCTGGCAGCCATGTTGGTTGATTTTGGTCTTTCGGAAGAAGCAGCCGAGAGCTATCGGGATGCAGTGGGGAGCAGCGGCGTTATGATTTGGGTGCGTAGCGAGGAAGATCAAGCTGGAAAAGCATCCGCCATCTTAAAGGATCATAACGGGCAACAAATTACAAGTAATTAGTTTGTCTGAGAAAAGTTGGATAAAATATTCCGCAAAAGCGCCAAGAAAAGCATATTTATCGATACAGATACTGGCGCTTTCGCGGAATGCTTAGTACTAACAGCAGTACAAAATCAGCTTTTTGAGCTGCCTGCTCATGTTTGAGATCTATACAGCCGATTCTGAGGGGTTATCCAAAAATTGGGCATGGTCTGATGGTCTAACACCCGCACCAAATTGATTCGCATAGACTTGGGTAAATTCTGCACCGAAGAAGAGAATTTGGGCCGAATAGTAGACCCAAAGTAGAAACGCCATCACAGAACCTGCGGCTCCATAGGCGCTGGTTGCGCTGGTGAGATAAAGCCCTAGCGCAAATTTACCGATAGTGAATAAGAGTGCTGTAACGGCTGCCCCAACCCATACGCTACGCCAAGTAATTTCTACATCCGGCAATATCTTATAGATAGCGGCAAGTAGAAGCGTAATAACGGCAAACGAAAGAACAAGATTTACCACTTGCCAAAGCCAATCGGCTCCCGGTAGAAAGCTGGTAAACGACGTACTTAGTGTCGACAGCACCGTGCTTAAAACCAGCGAAACAAGCAACAGAAAGGCAACACCTAGCACCATCGAAAAGGAGAGCAGTCGAGCCTTGATTGTACCCCAAATGCCTTCATCTGGCTTCAATTCAACATCCCAGATTGTATTGAGCGAGTTCTGAAGTTGCGCAAAGACATTGGTCGATCCCCACAATAAAACCCCTAGACTAATAAGTCCTGCTATGCTGCCAATGCTTGGGCGATCCGCATTGTCCAGAATCGTTGCAATAAAGTCGGCACTCTGTGGACCGATCGTCTCTTTTAACTGCGTCATTAGCTGACTTTGAACTGCAAATTCCCCCCAGACAAGGCCAGCTACAATAATAACCATCACCAAAAGCGGTGCAATCGAGATCGCCGTATAAAAAGCAAGTGCAGCCGCCAGTTGCGATGCATTATCGCTCATCCATTCCTGAGTTGTTTTTTTTAATAATGTCCAAGTTGTTTTAATATTCATTTATCCTCTCGATTTTCACTTTTATTTTCTCTTCTTGCGTCTCTATATTGTCGACGGCAAGCAGTACGCCACCATCTTCCCTAGTCTGTTCCTTATTAATTGCTGGCTCGATCCACATGTGGCGCATGATGACTTGGAGAGCGCCTACAATCGGTATAGCTAGGATTGCACCTGTAATCCCATTTAGACTGCCGCCACCCACAATGGCAATGATTACCAGTAACGGGTTCAATCCCACACTCTGCTGCATGATTCTAGGAATGAGCACGTTAGATTCTACCTGTTGGACAAGTAAGTACCACCCCGCAACCGAAATTCCGATCAGTGGCGAAACAGTTAATCCAATCAGAATCGATGGTAGCGCCCCTAGAAAAGGCCCCACGTAGGGTATAAACTCGAACAGTGCGGCAATAACCGCCAATGCAAGTGCATTTGGTATACCTAAAAGCAGCAAACCGACGTACGAGGCACTCCCTACAATTAAGCTTAATATTACTTGTCCACGGACGTAGGAACCGAGTGTCTCTTCAATATCCGTCCAGATAGTCTTCAACCGATTTCGGTGATGAGCCGCGCTAACTCGCAAGGAAAGATCGAGTATCTTTTCGCGCGATGTTAGCCAGTAAAAACACATGACTACTACCAATAAAAATTGACCGATGACTGTTGACAAGGTACGAGCAAAGGGCCAAGCTTGCTCATAGGCCAAATCTTCAAATTGTGACAGGAAGTCTTGGGTCTGTTCCGGTAGTCGTCCCACTGGAATAAATATTCGGAATTGCTGCCAAGCGAAGCTGGCTACCTCTCGTAAAAGCTCGCGCGTTTGCTCTGCTATAAAGTCACCTGCAGTTAGCTGTATAAGCAGGTCAATCATAGGTGGAATGGTCAAAATAGCTAGCCCAATTGCCCCCCCGAACACTAGCAAATAAATCAAAAGAATAGATAAACTTCGAGGTACTTTGAATCGGACCAGTCGCTCTACTAACGGTCTCATTGCCGATGCAATAATAATGGCGATAAAAAGAACCAGAATGGTGTCGGCAAGTTGATAGACTAAATAAGCACAAAAAATTGCACCTATAATAATACAGGTACGGAAGAACAGCTCTCGTCCGTTCATTGAGTAAATACCTTCATAAAATTTAAATAAGCTCCAAAGTATTCATCTTCCTAATCTTCCTGTACGTCATCAAATGTAACAGCATAATTACGCTGGGCTAATGCACCAGTTATGCTTGGCCTCTGGCCCGTCAATGTATGTGCAATTTTTTCTGCGTGCTCATGACAGGTGATGATGAATAGCTCATGACGATGTTGCATGCCACCCGCTGCCGTGCCAGCCACATATAAATTCGGCACATTTGTTTCCATAGTCTCTTCATTGAATTCGGGTATTCGTTCCTCTCCACACAATTGGACATCTAGTTGGGTAAACAACGACATGTCCATTTCATATCCGATGCAGAAGAGCACGAAGTCTACCAATACGTTGGTCGTCTCATCTGCTATGCCGATATCACCAGTATGTTGCAAGCAAGCGTGGTCTGCTTCAATCTGGATCGGCGTGGTTTGGGGATAAAAATCAATCATTCCCTTCGCAATCAGCAGCCTAATTTCACGCGCGAGATGAGGTTTAACAATGCTCTCTTCGAATTTATCCTGTCGATAGCTGAGCGTAACAGAAGCACCAGCCCGCCAGCAGCGTAGTGCAGCCTCTAGGGCAGAATTCTTGCCGCCTACAATCAGTAATCGTTTACGAAAGTACTTATGTGGATCGAGCAGCGCATGATCAACATGGGCCATCTCTTCCCCATCGATCCCAAGAGTGCGTGGTGTCGACATGTTACCTGTCGCGATCACCAATCGGTTGCAGCGATAAGTCTGTTTGCCTCTCACAGATTGAGTATTTATCGTAAAGCTGCGGTCGTCTAATTGGGACACATGCGTTACTGGCTCAAAGGTTTGAATCTCTAAATCCAGCAATTCAACTATCCCCCGCAGGTAGCTTAAGTACATTTCGCCTGTTAGCGACTGCTGGTTTGGGCTATGCACAGGCACACCCGCTAACGCTACTCGTTCTGGCGCACTAAAGAATTGCGTATCACGCGGCCACTGACTAATTGTATGACCGATTTGTCTTGCTTCAATATGCAAATAATCTGCGCCGCTTTTTTTTAACAGCGCGGCTAACTCAATGCCAATGGGGCCAGCGCCGATAATAATGACATCCGTTGTTAGCATACGATCCCTGGCTTTACTAGTCGACACTGATGTAGACGGTTTTTGCATTGACAAATTCGCGAATGCCCATGTGTGAAAGTTCACGGCCGTATCCGCTATCTTTGATTCCGCCAAACGGTAAGCGCGGATCGGACTTGACAAAGGCATTGACAAAACAGCATCCTGCTTCGAGCTGATGGGCGGCAATCTCTTCACCCTTGGCTTTGTCTTTCGTAAAAATGGCTGCACCTAGCCCAAATGAGGTGTCATTAGCCACCCGGATTGCTTCTTCCGTATTTTTTACAGGGATGATTGCCGCCACTGGACCAAACATCTCTTCGCTATAGGCTGGCGATCCTTTTGGCACGTTCGTCAACACAGTTGGTGGATAGAATGCACCTCCGCCGTTAGGAATTTCCCCACCAAGTAGACATTTGGCTCCCTGCTCGATGCTTTTTTTCACCTGTTCATGCAGTTCATCCCGCAGATCTTCACGGGCCTGAGAGCCGACTTCTGTCTCTTCATCCATGGGATTACCCAGTTTGGCTTTGCTCATCTTCTGAACAAATCGTTTCTCGAATTGTGGATAAATCGACTCAACCACAATAAAGCGTTTAGCCGCAATACAACTTTGGCCCGAATTAATTAGACGGCTGCTTACACAAGCATTCACCGCAATATCGAGGTCAGCATCAGCCAAAATAACGTATGGGTCGCTACCGCCTAGCTCCAAAACGGTCTTCTTAAGCAGGCTACCTGCTTTTTCGGCCACGGCCTGACCCGCTTTGGTGCTCCCTGTCAACGTCGCGGCCTGAACAAACGGATTTTCTAAGACCGTACCAACTTGGTCGGAACCAATCAACATCGTGCGGAAAAGGTCTTTGGGGAATCCGGCCTTGGCGAATATTTCCTCAATAGCCAGCGCCGAACCGGAAACATTGGATGCATGTTTCAAAACGGCTCCATTGCCAGCCATCAACCCCGGTGCGGCAAAGCGAAAAACCTGCCAGAGCGGAAAATTCCAAGGCATAACTGCAAGCACAATGCCCAGTGGCTGGTAGGTAACAAAACTCTTCTCTGCATCGCTCTCGATAAGTTCGCGCGCTAAGAAGCGTTCGGCATTCTCTGCGTAATATTCACAAACCCACGCGCACTTTTCAACTTCGGATTGGCTCTCGCTGATAGGCTTGCCGACTTCTTGCGTCATCAGGCGCGCATATTCGTCACTGTTATTACGCAAAACGGCCGCAGCTTTAGTCATCAATTCCGCACGGTGTTCGAAGCTCGTGTCGCGCCAAGCCAAATACGCTTTATGGGCGGCTGCTATAATATTAGAGATTTCTTCTGGCAGCATAGCGCTGTATGTTTTTATCTCTTCACCTGTGGCTGGATTGATAGACCTTAATGCCATTTTATCTCCTGTTTTGCCAACGCTTTTTCAACATTCCTAGTTCTATCGGATTCGGTGGGGATGTCCAATAGTTAGCGAGTGAGTTCGTAAGGTCATGACCCATTATGCCAAGACCAATGATCCCGTTTACTATGTCGGACACGATGTATCATGTCGGGCACGATGTATCATGCCCCTACAGATTTAAATTATTTTTTTCGAACCAATCGATATCCCACCAAATCTGAGAAAATTAGCAACATTCTAATGTATCATCCTAACCAATTCTTATTGACTGTCGGGTTAATTTGCCTCTACTTTGCCTTGGTGCTCTTCTTTAAGCTCACCATGGAACCAACTCTCGGAGGAAGAAATAAACCCATTCTTTGCCGCATGTTTAGCCGCCGCGATTGAGTCAGCTATGCGTACCATTTCAACATTGCTCTTTCCCACTTCCTGCACAATTGCATCTACCTCGGTATCACGCGTTTCCGTCGATACATCTCGAATATAAATGGCAGCAATCCGGTTTGGAAATTCGTGTACAACTTCTTTGTAAATTTCTGGATCTTCCTGTCCACTATCTCCGATAAGAATAAAACGAAGAGCGGGATATGTAGAAAGAATGCGCCTAATCTGAGCCAGTTTATGGCCGTGGTGACCATCTGGGCCGAGCGACTTCTTGCTAATGCCAAAGTCGCGTAAAAAAAGCGGTCCAGCTGGAATATCCTGTAAGTCCATAAAATCAACCAGCAGATCATACAAATTCCATGGACTACTAGAGACGTAGAAAATGGGATTGTAGGAATTGCCATCAACGCCTCTTTGCAGTGCTTTGTATAATTCCGCAACATGAAGAAAGGGTAACCGAGTACGAGCATTGTTCATAAAGGTCATTTGTGCCATCTTAAGCAAACTCGCAGCGTTGGTTTGAATAACAGTGTCGTCCATATCACTAATTATCCCGAATTGACTCTGGGCTGGTGGAACCAAAACTTTGCCCGTTGCCGTAATCGGCAACTGATCCTGCGGCACACCATCGAGCAATCTCACGTTCACCTCATGCCATACACCTTCGTTAATGGTCAGAGCCGATGAATCAGTCGTTCTTTGTGTGGAAAGCGGGCGTGATAAGTCTAGCTCAACTTCAAAGTATCCCTCTGAATCGGTCTTGGTCTCGACGACTAAATCTTGAAACTTTATTTCTACACCCGCATTTTTGATTTCATCACTTTCAAAGCGTAGATACATAGCAGACAAGTTGTCCCACATGCTATCTTTATCTTTTGCGGCTCTTATACCCTCATCTTCGAGCACTCTGCCGCGTACGTATAATTTATCAACTGATCCATATCCATGAAAAGGGATAATTTGAACCGGATCTGGACGTAAGCGCATATTTAGACCATCGGTAAGTGCATCGAAATATTCATCGATATTGTCTGTTAATTCTGCAAACATGTTGCGCCATGACGCCATTTATTCTCTCCCTTGTTAAAATAATGCGTAAGTTTTATTGACACTATATCTGTCTACCAATTCTTTATTATATGCATAGATACAGTCTGTGGGTATAAGGTGTAGATACAGCAAGCTTCAGCTTACACTTCATGATACAGCAAAATATATAAGTGTCGTTAAAAAGATATGCCCTTGTTGAATAGAAATTTATTACACACCTACTCAATTTTGACAGCCATTTAACGGTAGATGGCAATTTATCTGTAATATGTCTTGTGGTCTTTTCGACCTATACTTTTAGGCAGAAAGAAGTACAGGCCTCTAAGTAAAAGGTGTTAGGAATTATGAACCACTTTATAACAGATGATTTGGCTACAAATGTTTCTCAAAGGCTCTGGCGAAACGAGCAAGGCCAAAACATAATTGAGTTTGCGCTTGCTATTGTAATTTTGTTGATACTAACGCTAGGTATGATCGATTTTGGTCGCGCTGTTTATACCAAGAGTGTGATCGAGGCAGCAAGCCAAGAAGGCGCACGGACGGGGATCGTAAATATTCTTGATAGTGGCGCTGTGGATTTAACTGCAACGGAGAGTGCGGTGCGTACCCGCATGTTTGGTCTGGATACAGAAAATGTAGCTATCGATATTGTACAGAGCAGCACAGATGTTGTGGATGTAACAGTTACCTATAATTTTCGATTTGTAACACCAATGGTAGGCACTATGCTTAATGCGGAACGTGGCGTGATTTCGCTTATGGGTCAAGCAAGTATGGTGGCACAATAACGATGGCTATGTACAGACTCAGTGACATTATTAACTCAATGATTGGGTTTCTATAAGCACGGTGTGAACATCTGAAGGTACACGCAGTTAAATTTCTCCACGTGAGTATCAGTGGCTACAGCGCAGACGAAGGGGGATACCCGCACTCTGAGAATGAGCTAAGAATAGATTCGTCTGCAAGCTATTTTGTGGTCTGTTCGTGGAATGCTCGTCCGACAACTTTCCCAACTGCGTGCATCTGCGGATGCTCAAACCTTTATAAAAATGGTTATGAACAATCCATATTTTTAGCCTCGACGTTGCGCTAGCCACCTTATTGCCTTGCAACAACAATCTCTTCATTCTCTGTAATCGTATACGAATACGCTGCGGCTTCGGTTGTAACGGGTGCCAATGCGCTAATAATTAGAACCGCACTCTTGTTAGGCCCAAGCGAGTCGATAGTCAAAGTTGCCTCGCCGCTCAGATCCACCATAACTCGGTCTATAGCAATCAGCACATTATCCTCTAATGATGCCACCTGCAATAGCCAACGCTGTGTCAGCTTATTATCGGTCAGCAGCCACCCTTCGCTTTCCCAACCGTCTGCGCCATTTTCAAAATCAGTTGTATATCCAATTGCAGGGATTTGAATATCATCGATCAGCCAGCCGCTGCGATTGACAGCATCATCGTTAACGTATTCAAAGCGAATATACACATCACTACCAGCATAAGCTGACAGATCAAAAGTCTCGCTTCGCCAGTGTGGAACCGTATCAATTGGCTTGAGAATCCCACCCCCTACCACATCTGGCTCACCACTCTCAGTATCATCCGGGGCTGGACTTGTGCCAGTGTAGGCATGACCAAAGCTATTGCCGCTAGGATTATCTAACGTGGTATTCTGGCCGGTTAAAATATCCCATTTTTTGCCATCACGGCTAGCAAGGACATATCCGTAATCATAATCAACTTCAATATTCCACCACATGGCAACATCCATCAGAAGTGGGTTTTCGGCATCAAATGCGTCTGAGTCGAGCGTCGAAAAGTCGAACTTGCGCGTCAGATGGCTGTCGGAATCATCACTGCGATTGCTCCACCAAGTCCGCTCACCGCTATAGGGCGTTGTGTCGGCAAGTCGCGTCTGATTCTGGCCGCTAAATTCGACGACAAGTGGCTTCTCTCCTTTGAGTAGAATATAGTCCGCTGCATAATTTTTGACGGTGGCCTCATCCGAAACTGGGTAAGTTTCATAGGTCTGCTCAAGAGATGGCGCGGACTGTTCAAATTTGCGGTAGCCGTAAAAGCCATCTAGGCCAAGTGCATTCACATCATCAACATAATTGGCAATCAACCAGTCACTGAAAACAGATTCAAATGTATCGGTATAACCCGCTTCGGCCAATGTTGCGGTGAAGCCCGCTGTACCATTCAGCGGATTCGCAACAACTGCCTTTGTCACCTCTGGCCCAAAACGTTGGGCAAAATAGGCCATAAATAGATACGAACTGCCATAATGATTGCCGTTCCCGCTGTTGACCTCGTTCCACGTATTGAGTTGCGTGTCTGGCTGGTTGCTGAAAGAGCGTGCAAAGCCGGTATCGGGCTCGTAGCCCGCTACCTCCTGTGCGAATTCACTCATTCCCTCATTTACCCATGTCTCTTCGTTACGATCATTGGCCCAATGCACCATGTGCTGAAACTCGTGCGCTAATACCGTTTCGTACGTTTCGTAATCGCTGATTGAATTGAGCCACGAAAGGCTGATGTAGAACATCTCTTTTTCGTTAGAGTATTGGTTTGCCAATCGGCTAAAACTGTCGGCGCTGCTAAAATAACCGGCAATCCCCGCTCCAGTTTCAGTGGTGTGCAAAATGTGAACACGGGGATCATTGTCGATGCCCGGTCTGCGTTCGCTGCCAAAAAACTCGCGTTCCGCAGGATAGCTCTGAACGCTAAATGTATCAATCGATTTAGCAATTGCATCGCCATCAAAGTCCTGCTCGGTTTGCACCCACGCGTAGGCAACATCGGTCTTGTGGATCAACTGCGCAGTGATCTGTGTATTGGCATTCGTTTGCGAGTTGTGAACCCAAAATTGTTGCTCGCTGCCAACCTCATGGTCAGGCACATCTTCATTAACAACCGAGGGGATCTCGTCTATTCCTGGTTTTAAACGCAACGCTAAGTCTGCCAAATCGCGCGTTGGTACGGCAACCACTAGCAGTTGCTCTTCTGTAGAGAGCGTCGAAAGGTCAATCTCCATTGTGACAGATTCCGTTACTGTCGGCGCTTCACTATCGGTTAGATTACCCTCAACAGAAATAGGTCTGTCTTCGGGCGTGCGTACAATTGCAGCAGGCGTAGACGTAGCCGATGGACGTTCGGCTCGTCCGTCTTCGGTAGAAGCGGAATATTGACAAGCGAGCATAGGGAGAAGAAAAAGAGTAAATAGGCAAAAAGGGTAGAGGAGTTTTTTCATAGTGACAATGTTACCTACGGATTAATATATATTTAGTTGAGCGGCTGTCAAAGGCACGCTCGCAAAAAAGTGTTTCAACTATTTTCAATGCTAAATACGCGACTAAACATCTGTGCAAGAACGCCAGCATACTAAAAGGATTTTAGCGCACATGAATCGTTATCAAAAATGTACAAGAGCGGGAGCTAAGGTAGTAATACTATTTTCCTATTGCACAAAGAGAATCTTTCAATAAAAATAAAGAGAGCGCTCATCAAGACCTTCATCGAAAATTTCAACGAGTACATTTCATGCTGCTATGCAGTACTCGGCACAAACGTTGCCAAAAAATTCAACCAGCATTCTTCCTGCAACGGCATCAATTTATGCTGCCAACTGCATGTTGTATTATGCTGGCCTCCGTCGTTTTGTTTGGCCTTTTTTGGAGTGCCGAACATGTTGTCTATGCACAAAGCAATGATGTACGCATCAGCCAGTTCTATGGTGGCGGGGGCAACAGCGGCGCACAGTTTAACTCTGATTTTGTTGAGCTATTTAATGCAGAGAATAGTTCTGTTAGCGTGAACGGGTGGTCGATCCAATATGCATCTAGCAGCGGATCGAAGTGGTTGGTTACATCTTTGGGGGATCTTACAATTCCGGCGGGCGGCTATCTGCTTATCAAGCAAGCAAGTGGCGCAAACGGCAGTGATGCGGGAACGCCTTTGGCTGCACCGGATGTTGTTGGAGTGGTCAATTTGGCGGCAAGTAAGGGCAAAGTTGCGCTTGTTCGGAGTGAAGCTGCTGTCTTGGGGCAGAGCGATCCAAACGTGGTTGATTTTGTGGGATATGGTGCGGCAGATCAATATGAAGGCAGCGCTGCGGCCCCAACATTGTCGAATACACGAGCAGGCCTGCGGCTGAGTAGTGGATGTGTGGATACGGATGAAAACGGAGATGATTTTGCCTCGCAATCGCCCGAACCACGCAACAGTAGTTCACAGATTACACCATGTACTCCGCCCACCAGCACATCCACACCAACCGATACACCCGTCCCGACAGGCACGCCTGTTCCGACCGATACGGAAACGTCCACAGCGATTCCGACAGACATGCCCGTTCCGACCGATACGGAAACGCCCACAGCGGTTCCGACAGACATGCCCGTTCCGACCGATACGAAAGTACCGACAGCGGTTCCGACAGATACGCCCGTTCCGACCGATACGGAAACGCCCACAGCGGTTCCGACAGAAACGCCCGTTCCGACCGATACGGATATGCCGACAGCGGTTCCGACAGATACGCCCGTCCCAACCGATACGGAGGCGCCCACAGCGATTCCGACAGATACGCCCGTCCCGACCGATACGGATATGCCTACAGCGGTTCCAACAGACACACCCATCCCGACCGATACGGATATGCCTACAGCGGTTCCGACAGAAACGCCCGTTCCGACCGATACAGAGGCGCCCACAGCGATTCCAACCGACACGCCTGTTGCGACCAATACGGAGACGCCTGTTCCGACAGACACAGAAACGCCTACAGCGGTTCCGACAGACACAGAAACGCCCACCGCACTCCCAACTGATACACCGATACTGCCAACTATTACGCCAACTGCCACACCCTTACCTCACCTGATAATCAGCGAAATTCTAATAGATCCACATGCTGTATCGGATGCGAGTGGCGAATGGATCGAGCTGTGGAATACTGAGAATTACCCGGTCGATATTAACGGCTGGTTCTTGTCCGATCCAAGCGGCGAGTCCCATCGCATCGACAATTCTGTGATCATCCCCTCTCATGGGTGTCTTACGTTGGCGCGCAATGTGGATCCTAACATGAATGGCGGCGTGTCGGTGGTGTATGAATACAGCGGGCTTACCTTCAAAAATGGCGATGACGCGGTCATGCTGCTTGCACCGGATAATAGCGAGGTAAGTCGCATTAAATGGGGTGATGCAGTTGGCTTGCCTGCCCCTAAGGGAGCTAGTTTGGAGGTGGTCAACGCAAATGTGCCACACGAGTGGGTGCCTGCTAAGGCCGCGTGGCAAGGCTCTGCCGGAGATTTGGGATCGCCCGGAACGACTTGTTCTGCACCTGTGCCTACGCCGACACCGACTGACATACTGATACTGCCAACTGCCACACTGATCCCGCCGACTGATACAACTACGCCGACTGATACAGCTACTTCAACCAACACTGTTGCGCCGATACCGCCGACCGATACGCCTCAACCCGTTGCAACAAATACAGTTATGAATACATCAACTAATACAGAAACAACGACGGCAGTGCCTACCGATGTGCTTATTCCCACGGATATGTTTACCCCTACTACCACGGAAATGCCTACTGTAGTGCCACCTAGTACATCCACTATTACACCAACTATCATGCCAACTAGTACACCAGCTAATACGCCTCTGCCGCGGCTGTTGGTTAGCGAACTTCTTGCCGATCCAAGAGCGGTCTCGGACGACGATGGTGAGTGGATTGAGCTATGGAATATTGAAAATTATCCAGTTGATATCGCTGGTTGGATCCTGGCTGATTTAGGCAGCGATAGACATGTGATTAGCGGCACGCTTACGATTCCACCCGGTGGACATGTGGTGCTCGGACGCAACGCTAACCCAAACGAAAACGGCGGCGCACCCGTTCATTATCAGTATAATAGCATCTCACTTTCAAACAGTGCAGATGAGCTGTTCTTGTCTGCACCCGATGGCACAGTAGTGGATAGCGTAGAGTGGGGTGAATCGAGCGGCGTTGTGCCAAGCGCTGGCGCAAGCATCGAGCGCGTAATCGATCCGGCCGCTGCCACAACAACTAGCGTAGTGTGGGCAGCTGCATCTGCTCCATGGCCGGGATCTGCTGGCGATCGGGGCACGCCCGGCACCTCTTACATCGAGCCAACGGCCACTCCGGTTGTTACGCCCACGCCGACAGTTACGCCGATAATGCCAACACCCATGGTAACTCCGACAAGCAGCACAATGGTGATTGTCAATACAAGTACACCCGTGACAAGTACACCAGTATCGTTTGCGCCAGCAGATGTTACAGTAACACTAACTATATCGGCAGTTTCAACCGTACTGACAGTTCCAACTATATCAGTAACCGCAGCAGGCACCAACACATCAGTCGGGCCAGCAACCGCTGTAACTTGGCCCAACGTGTGGATCAATGAAGTGATGATTAATCCCGCCGCGGTTGCAGATACGGCTGGTGAGTGGATCGAAATTTGTAATGGCGAAGAGAGCGCAGTCGATTTGCACGGCTGGTTTTTGGCAGATTTAAGCAATGATTATTTCCTTATCGACACGACGCTCATCATCCCTGCTAATACGAGCATCTTGCTTGCACGAAATGGTGAACCGTCCATAAACGGTGGCGTTACGCCAGCCCGTCTCTACGATAACATATCGCTTGCGAATGGTGCCGATGAACTTTTGCTTTTCTCGCCAGACGGCATCGCGCGCGACACGGTCGAGTGGGGTGCGGAGCCAACCCGAGCCGAACAGGCTAAACCAACAAGCGGAGCCAGCATCGAGCGCATTGCAACCGCTTCGGCAGGCGGATGGCGAGTCGCTACATCTGCTTGGAGTGGTTCGGCGGGTGATTATGGAAGCCCCGACGGTTTGTGCAGCGGGCCAATGGCAGCGACAGAAACGCCAACCTCCACAGGGGAAGTAACGTCGATAGGCCTCGAAACATCCAATCCATTAATTCAAGATGCCCAGCCAACTATCCAATCAACTCTCCAGCCGAACATTCAGCCAATCGACACGCCAACCGTTACCATTTTCGTGACACCAACGGCAACGGCAACTCGACCTCTGCCCATTCCACCAACACAGGTTGGCACCAAAAAAGAGCACGCCGAAATATCTGTGCCGCACTTGTCGATTAGCGAAGTAATGGCGAACCCGGGCGCGGTGGCAGATAGCGACGGCGAGTGGTTCGAACTGCACAATAGCGGGCCATCTGCGCTTAACTTAATCGGATGGTCGATTCAAAATCAGAGTGGCGTTGGTCACAAAATTGAAGCAGACTTTTTTATACCCGCAGGCGGAATCGCGGTCTTCGGGCGGAATGATGACACGAATAGCAACGGCGGCGTACCTGTCGACTATGTTTATAGCGGGCTGACGTTGCCGAATAGTGCGGGTGAATTGCGTTTGGTGGCCCCAAATGACGTGCAGGTTGATCAGGTCGAGTGGGATAGCAAAACAGAGCCCAAAATAGCCGCGGGCAAAAGTATTGAGCAGCTTGGAGCAAATAGTGAAAGCAGCTGGGCAACGGCATGGCGCGCGTGGCCTGGATCCAAAGGCGATTTTGGCAGCCCCGGCGCGCTCGCCTCCGTTCAGCCTGCCACGGCAACGCCCACTGCAACAGCTACAGAGACGCCGAAAAACACGCCAACGCCAACTAAAACGCCAACTGCAACAAAATCACCCACGCCAACCAAAAGCCCAACAGCGACGAAGACGCACACGCCGACCAAAAGCTCAACACCAACCAGGGTGCCAACCGACAGCAGCACGCCGCGACCAACCGAAACGCCAAGACCGAACGGTACACCTGACCCCACTCGCGTGCAATCCACAAGCGCATCGACGCCGCGACCGATTGCACAAACGACAGATGAGCGCCCCGAAACGCAAAACGCACCGCCGCATACAGCAAGGTACGGATCGGTGCTAATCACCGAGATAATGGCGGATCCGGTTGCCGTATCGGACGGAAATGGCGAGTGGTTTGAGCTATTTAACACGACCAATGAGGCGATCAACCTGCGTGGTTGGCAGATTCGCGATGAGGGAAACGAGCGGCACACAATCGGGAACGATCTGATTATATCGGCAAAAGAGTACATTACGCTAGCGCGCAATGGTGACCGCAACCGCAACGGCGGTGTGCAGGCGGCGTACGTGTTCGATGGTATAACGCTTGCAAATGGAGAAGATGAGGTGCTGCTCTTAGCACCCGACGCAAGCGAAATCGATCGTGCTGCATGGGGGGCCGCCAGCGAAATTGCTGTGTCGGCCGGAGCCAGTATCCAGAGAGTGGATCCATACGAGACTGAATCAGTTGGCACCATCGAGGCAAGCCGCGCAAGTTGGCAGTCGAGCGCGGCTCCGTGGCTCGGTTCCGCAGGAGACAGCGGAAGCCCCAATCAAGCGGCGCAGAATATCCAAAATGCAGAGAATATTGCCAAATCAGACACTGTTTCAACTGAGGCAAGTTCTACTAAAACAGATTCGACTAAAATAGCTTTAACTAAGACTGTTGTCGAAACGCCAGACTTGCCTAAAATAGAAAATACCCCTATGGTCAGCACTGTGGAGGTTGCTGAGATAGAGGGTGAAATCGAAAATGAAATAAATAGCGCGCCAACTGGAATCTCAAACAGAGTGGTACCGAATTCTCAATCAACTATGGCGGTGGTGTCGACGGACAACGCCCCAAACCATACATTTTTACCCTACGTGGATGTAGCAGACCCTATAAAAGAACAGCCCTTAATTAAAAGTAAAGTAGAAGAAATTAATCAACCTGATCTGAATCGTCCGGCCCAATCCAGCTTGATTGGGGCCGATATAAATGTGCCAGAAACACCTTTGCTAGAATCAGCAAGACCAAAACTTCTTAGGTTGATCTTGCTAACGTTAGCCAGCATTTTAGCGGCGCTGCTCTCAATATTCGTACTCTCAAAGTTCTACGCATATTACGCAGCAGTAACTCAAGAAGATGAGGAATAATAATTCAACCGGCGCTAGCAGTTTATCGAAGAGAAATTTGAACAAGATTACTCTAGAATATAACCTAAATGCCCTATCTGCGGCCGATTCTAAGAGCTAGCGCACAACAAATAGCCACACCGTTTACAATAAATGGCGTATAGACAATAACTTTAAAAGTAAAGTATTATTAAAGGGAGCTATCCAAAGGATGTTAAAACCTGCCGAAATGTACTAGACAGCTCTTGTCATAGCGCATTTCGGCAGGTCAGGTTCTCCCAAATTTTACACATCAGCTCCGCTATCAATAGGACATACACTATGCTATTTTGTACGACTCATCCAAAACTTATTTCATTCTTAAATAGGTCAGGCGGAGTCCGAGGTGTTTTTACTTCTTGCGTGGTCGCTATCGTGCTCATACTTAGCATTGCGTTGTCTGTGAAAGTTGCATATTCACAACGAAGTCAGCCGATAGCTAGTCAGCGGCAGGTGGAACGGCCACAAACAAACCTTATTGAACATCAAGCGATTGTACTACTGCGAGATGGAACGGGACATATTGTACGAAATCATCAAATCATTGACCTGACAGAAAACAAAACTGTACTCGCAACTACACGAGATATCATTGTTGCCCAAACCGGTACAATTGAGGTTATATATTTTGATGGGCAAGCAAGCGTAATCCCTCCTAGATCAGAAGTTGAGATTGTTTTTCATGACCAGATTGGTGATAAACAGCGTGTTGTGCTTTTTCAGCACATGGGACGTTCGATTACTAATATAAATAGGCGAACAAGTGATACATCTCGTTTTGAGATACAAACACCTTCATCCACCACATTGCTAAATATAAGCCAGTTTGCTGTTGAGTTGTCTAGCCCAGAAAATGTACGCTATAGCTCAAATATAGGGAAAGCAACCACATGTGTAGAAAATCAAGAGCCATTGTGTGTAGAAAATCGAGAGCCATTAAAGGTAGAACCGGGATACGAGGCAATGACGGAAGAGGGAAAAAAATCAGTTGTTGCACCGATGCATAATACGCATCGAACCGCCCTCTTTACAACGAAAGTAGGCAAAAGTGCATGTCTAGATAGAGGTGTTCAGTTAATGCAGCCACAGCAGAAAAATGGTGGCGAAGAAACGCTTGATTTTTATGGCACTGCCATGCACAAAGAGTTTGACTATTACAAGCTCGAATATACGATTGTTGGCCGTCCAGCCAATAAGTACTCTTGGTTGTACCGTGGGGATAAACCCGTAGAAAATGGATTGCTTGCCAGAATAAATGTTGGTAGGTGGCCAGCAGGGGAATATGTGATTCGCCTTCAAGTTGTAGACAAGACCGGCAATTATCCAGACTCTTGTTCGATTAATTTAGAAATTGATCGAGTATCTTCTCAATAAATGGTGGTGCTACTTCGGCTTCGACCATTTGCATTTCGTGCAAAGCTCGGCCAGCGCTATTCGCACCCCGAAATACTGAGAAGATACCTAAGTGGTGAATATAGGTGGTTCCATAAGTATAAAGAGACTGTTCCGAAGTGTGTGTAAATAACGTTTGATTACTTAACCAGACAGATTTATTTACACACTTTATGGGACAGTCCCATCACAAATAGATCTCCAGAAAAGTATGTCTGAGGTTACGCACGGTTAAATTTCTTTCACACATCCATTAGACATCTACCAAACCTCGCATCTCCGCAGTAAAAATAGAAGGATGATGATTCGACAACGCAATATCATTAAATGCATCTTTATGCTCTTGGCGGTGGCTTGTTTTGAGATTTTGTTCTATTGTAAAGTAACAAACTGTACCGCCATTTAGCAGTGAGCGATACTCGATTGTACCACCATGAAACTCTACAATTTTTCGACAGATTGCTAGCTTAATCTCGGCACCAGGATCTTTGCCGCGGCTAGATGAATTCCGTTTCGTATTTAAATTTGCACCTCTTCTATTCTGGCTTCCATTTCTATGCATGCCAAAAGCATCCTCAACTTCAATCATAGTTTCTTCAATTCTTGTCTCTTTTTTCCCTAAGTATTCATTGTATGCACCACTGGTTAGGCTTTCCCGCGTAACGCTAATTTGCCAAGTGGTATCGAACCGAATCGCTTTCACATGAATCAAGAAGGTCTCGTTGCTCTGCTTTATTGCACTGATAATCAATGTTTGCAGCAACCGCCCAAGCCCTAGCGGATCGCCTATCACAATTGGTAGGGGTTCAACGAGAATCTGCGCACCTACTGCATCAATCTCTGGCTTTAGTTCCAGCAAAATGTGATCCATAATGCTATTCAGATTAACTTTTGAAAAGTTAATGTTCGTACAGTCCACATAGGCATAGTCGCGAAGCGATTCGACCAAGCCTATAGTTTGATCGATAGATTCGAATATAGCACTTAGCGCATACTGTTGCTCGGTGTTCCGTACCGTCTCTGCCTCGGTATTCATTTCCAAATACTCGGTATAGAGCGACAACTTAGACAGTGAAACCAAAAGGTCGTGTGCCATACGGTCGGCAAATATTTTTAGATCTTCGTGCTTGCGGTAGAGTTGTGCCTGTGACTTGGCTTTTTCTAGCATACAATGAATTGTCCACGTAAGTTGCAACGCATCAAATTCATCTTTTACTAAGAATTCGTCTATATCTTGTTTTATTAGGTTCGCCATAGCCGTTTCGTCGTCTGGCTCGACGAGTAGCAAAAACGGCCCGGAAATTCCTCGCCGAACCTCAGCTAGCAAATCGAGAAAGTCCACCCCTCTCATATCGGACAACTCATAGTTTACTAACACACAGTCAGCCCAAAATTCGTCTGATATAAGCAATGCATCCTGTCCACATGAAGCTACTTTAACTTCAAATTTAGGGAGCGCTGAATGCTGTAACGAGGTTAGTTTTAGCTGCCCCTTAAGATTTTGAGCATAGGATATGGATTTATCGACAATAAGTATTTTAAGATTAGCGTAGGTGTCGTGCTTGATCATAAAATTAAAAATCCTTCTGTACCGCTCGTGCCCATAATATAGTTTGTGGCTATATAGTTCATGATGCCAGAGCTAGGTATAGCTATTTAGGATTGAATTAACAGCAGCAATCCAAGTAAAAATTACAAACGAAAAATTATATAGAACCAATGTGAGGATTCCGCAGAGATTACTTTTTTGCTTATTTCGTATAAGTAAAAGTAAGGTGGTTTTGGATACTACGGGATATGCATAACGTTACTTTTTTTGATTTGGACAATTGTCGGATTTTTATTGTATCGAATGTATTAGATGGCTGATATAGTACCAAAAGGCCATTGACGCCTAATTTATGCAACAAAATGCTTACATTAACTAAGTCATTTACTGTATATAGTTCGCAGCAGTACAACATAATATTTTTATTCGAGATAAACATTTTAAAAACCGTTATCTATTGCGTTGTGTAGGTGCCTAGCTAATCTAGAAAAGTAAATGGTCGTAAACCCAGTAGTTCACGAAAGTTCGTAAGATCGTTCAGTAAGCACGTCCGCATATGGGTTCAGCTAGGAAACAGCCGTACGTGGGTGTGCTCACTGCTCGACAAACCGTGAACTATTGAAACTGTGACATGAGCATCCTCTACTGTGGCTCCATTTTAAGAGCAGCGGCGTACGAGAACGGCTCCGAATTAACCCCGCTGCTGAATAGGTAAAGCTATTTTCTAAAAGTAGCTATCTTGACCGTAAGAAAGTTGGGTAAAGTAAGATGATGTAGGTATAATAAAATTACTTTTCAAAAATTGCTGAGTTAAGCGCAAAACAAAGAAGCGGACGATTTTTATATTGAGCACGGTCATAGATGAGAAGAATTTAGCCGTGTGTATCTAAACGATTGATTCTCATCTATAAGCTCGTGCAGTATAACAAGATAAATTTACAGAACGTTAATGATAGGAGCTAGTACAAATGGGAAGTTTTATTCTTTGGTTAATTGCAGGTTCGTTAATTGGTTGGGTAGCAAGTATTCTTAGTGGCCGCACCGAGCGAATCGGCTGCCTATCAAATATGATTGCGGGTGAAGTCGGTGCAGTAATTGGTGGACTAATTGGTACATTTTTAATTACAAGTGGTGGTGCATTGGTTTGGGCTGCTGTTTTGGCTATTGGGGCAGTTGCACTGACCAATAAATTGTTTACAGAATAATTTTTGCACAACCCAAGATGGATAAGCCAAATATAAAATTTATCAGCTCCTCGTTTGGCTTATCCATCTTGATTATACGGATATTGCCGTTAGTTTTATTGTAGACGATATATTAGGTATATGGCGTAGGTAGCCCATGAGACAGCCATATTTTCTCAAGAAAGCCCTATACACTCTTTTGAAAGGACAAGGAAGAAAAGTTTTTTTCTGGCAAAAGATTTGTCTTCGATATAATGCTGCCCAATATAAAGTTGCCGTCGCAGCTTTATTAATGTCCTCTCTTCTGTTACATATCTCGCTCAATTTATTTAAGCCTCTGCAAGCAACCCCAATTCACCCATCATCGGTAGCTGTACCTGCAACAATAGGCATGGCCCAAGCGGCTTCTACAGTTGTTGCAACATCCACTTCTATAACATCCACTTTCACGATATCTGATTTCACAATACCCATCAGCGTTACGATTGAGGCTCAATCGGGGCCAATTCCACCGGTACCATATTTTGCCACGGCAACGCCTGTGCCAGTGGGCATTTACGGATCCGTGCGAGTTGCACTAGAACAATCCGTTCCTTCCGCGTACGTTGCGTCTATTGAAAGAGTGCTGCGCGAAACATCTTCGCTTAACATCGGTAGCTGGTTGAGGCGACCCTTACGTCTGGTAGACGACAGTAGTAGCGCAACGATTACAATTCGCGCTACAGATGCTGTTGACGCGTACCAGACTCAGGCACTTCCACTTGTTACACAATATTACGCGGCGGTTGTTCCTTTTGATACGGTTGTCGATACAATTAGCTTAGATGAATTAATGGCGCGGTGGCAAGGAGCGAGTCTAGAGCCACTTTATGTGTACGAAGATGCTGCACTCGGGTTAGAAAGCGTTTTGGGGGTGCAGCGCATTTCGACGCTTTCGCTAGAGAAGTGGCAAGAACTTTTTGAAAATACGCCAGACGCGATTGGGATTTTGCCGTTTGAACATCTCTCTCCTAAGTACAAAGTCTTAGCGGTTGATGGGGTAAATCCACTGGATAATCAGTTGGCATTTGGCGACTATGCGCTTGCTGCTGCGTTGGTTGTTCATGGGAAGGGGGCAGAAAACCTGATTGATCTCGTCCAGCCATCCATTGGTCCCCAGACGAATCGTAACAGCACACGGCTGACATCGCTGCTAATGACGGGTGTAACGGCCATGTCCCGTGGAACGGCGATGATGATGGAACAGAAGGGCTATACTTTTCCTGCGGAGGTAATTTCGGACACGTTGCGCGCCGCAGACATTACGCATATTAGTAACGAAGTTCCCTTTTTGAGCGATTGTGTTGTCAATAATTCTAGGAACAATTTACAGCTCTGTAGCCACTTTAATTATTGGGCGGCGCTCGAGGCGGTGGGTACTGATGTGGTTGGGCTGAGCGGCAACCATGTAAACGATTTTGGCCGAGCAGGCGCACGCGAGTCGCTTGCTTTTTATCGCGAAAATGGTGTTGCAATTTATGGCAGTGGGTTAACGATAGAAGAGGCGTGTGCGCCGCTACGTTGGGCTCATAACGAAAACACATTTGCGTTTATTGCTGCATTGGCCTTTGAGCCATCTTTTGCGTGGGCAACCAAAACCGAGCCAGGTGCATGCTATTATTATGCGCAACAAGATGCAATTCTAGAGACGGTTGCGCAGTTATCCCAAGAGGTTGATATTGTTGCGGTTGAGCTGCAATATTTGGAGACGTATAATCCGTTCCCGACAAACCAACAGGTGATCGAATTCCGCGCGTTGCGCGATGCTGGAGCAGATATTGTCACAGGTGTGCAGAGCCATGTACCGCAGGCAATGGAGCCATATGGTGATGATGATCCGGGCGGAGCGGGCATGATAGCGTATGGATTGGGTAATTTGTTTTTTGATCAGATGTGGAGCTGGGAAACGCGAACAGAGCTTATGGCGCGCCATGCAATTTATGATGGCAAGTTAATTAGCACCGAGATTCTGACTGCCGTACTTGAGGATTTTGCGCAGCCAAGGTGGACTACAGATGAAGAGCGTGCGGCGCTTTTGCAACGTATTTTTACAGCTGCTCCACCACGACCAGAGTTGCCGCCAAACTAAGCAGGTTCGACGCTGTACTGGTTAAGATCCCGATGAGCAAAATAAAGAAGAAGAGGAGCTTTGCAAGGCATTTATGAGCAATATGCAAAAAGTACGAACGCGCCACATAAATTTAATGGAAAAGACATTACAGATTTTGGACAACATGATGTCCGATGTCTCTCAAGAAATAGCAACAACTTTATGCGATCTGAGCGATGCGCCAAATGGGTGGACAACTGTGGAGGTAGTGTGCCATTTACGCGATTTCGACAAAATTTTTCATTCACGCGCTCAGATGATGGTCGATCAGGAGGAGCCAAAACTTCCTGCTTATGATCATGAGGAGATGGCGGTAGAGGGCAACTATAGTGAACAGAATCTTTCTGCCGCTTTGGATGCGCTTCGTGCTTCGCGCGCCGAGTTTGTGGCGTTCTATCGCGGGTTGAGCGATGCAGAATGGGAACGCTCGGGTGTACATCCTGAAAGCGGCCAATTTTCGCTGACCGATTCGGTGATGCAGGTTGGTCACCACGATGTAATGCATATTGAGCAGATTGTACGTATTCTTGGGCAAAAGTAAGGGGAGCCACTGGTAGCCCCGCGGGGTCACGAACCTCAGCTAGAGCAGTCTAGAGCTCAGGGTTACTCTTGCGGCCTTTACGCCACGGCACTCAATAGCGGCTTCCCGGCTAGTCCCGCTTCTAGATTCTCGACCGTTCGAGTTGCCATGGCCCACCGAGTTTTTGTTGTTGCGCTGCCTAAATGTGGCGCGATGATCACATTATCCATGGTCAGCAGCGGGTGGTCGCGTGGCAGAGGTTCCGGTTCCGTTACATCTAATGCTGCGCAGAATATTTTGCGATTGCGCAATGCGTCCACCAATGCATCATGATCCACAACCCCGCCACGCGCCATATTAACCAATATCGCAGTTGATTTCATCATATCAAGCTCTTTATGGCTGATGAGATGGTGGGTCTGTGGCGTCATTGGCACATTTAGTGCAACAAAATCCGCCTCTTGCAGCAGCTCTTCGAGTAATGTATAGGTGACGCCTAGCGCTTTTTCTGCGTCCTGATCGCGATTGCGGTTGTGATATAGAATTTTCATGTCGAAGCCCGCCGCCCGCTTGGCAACCTCTTTGCCAATCCGCCCCAAGCCGATGATGCCCAACGTCGATCCATAGACCTCCTGCCCATGCAGTAAGTTTGGATCGTAGTGGGTGAATTCTGGGCTGCGGGCATAATTATTCCCCGGGATGATGTTGCGCGCTGCGGCCATCATTAGTGCAATGGTCATGTCGGCAGTGGCACCATCGACAAAGCCGGGTGTGTTGCCTACGGAAATGCCGCGCTCGCGTGCGTCATCTAAATTAATATGATCGATCCCAACGCCAAAGTTGCTGATCACGCGCAAATTGGGCATTGTCTCCATTACTGCACCATCAAAAGTTGGATGACCATAGATGAAAATTGCCTCTGCATTTGCCAAGTTCTCGGCGGGATCCGAGCCATCGCCAGCCCAAACTTGTATGTCGCAATCTGCGCCAAGCTGTTCGTGAATTAGGTCGAGGAATGGTTGCGTTAGTTGGACGTCGGTAAGAATGTGATAGGCCATTTCCTTGTTCTCCTTGAGGATTGTTTGCTGCAAACATATGTTATGAGTTGTGCATAGTTTATGCGATTTTTGGTTATTGACAAATTGAGACTGGCCGTTGCGAGTTGAAGTTCTGTACGACTGTGTTCACTTGATGCCCCTTGATTAATTGATTAAAAGGCTGCTTGACAATGCTCTATTACCGTGATAAGTTATGAGCACCCGCTTTTAGCCCCTCTTATGCACGTACAAAAATTGCACGTAGAAATGATGTGCTGTGCTTAAGAATTTAGCCATTGGATAAAAGTTTATGCTTTGGTTTCTCCAAAAATATCCTGACTAGTACACAGAGACGCAAGTTTTTTCCTGCGAAGGCAGGGATATCACGGCAGTTTTTCTTCTTGCATAACCGTAAAACAGCTTGAAAAACTATTGCTTTACTTACGGCAGAATGTGCTATTGGAACGGTTGTCTCTTACTGTACGTTTTTTAACATGTTAATTAATGGTGCTTTTCGTAAATAGATAGGGCCCAATTAAATATGTACGATTCATCCTCTCAAAAGCTAAGACAGATCTCTGCCAAAACCGCGTCGAACCATGTTAAAAATATTGACCTATATGCAGATAAATGAAGTTGTTTACGCAATAAAATATGGGGTGTCCTTTAAACCGCGGCGATATATTTTTAACTGGTGCGAAATTAGCTGGTAATAAATGCTGTGACGCTAGATGGATCAAAATTTTATCAACAAAATTGTGGACTTGAATGAAGGAGGCAGTACTTTATGTTGACAGATAGTGAAATCCGCCGAGCAATTGAGATGGAATGTGAAGAAGATCCGATACTCAGCGTTTCTCTCAATGTCGATCCACACCGTCGTTCTCCAGAAAAATATCGATTAGCGCTTCGTTCGCTACTCGGGCAAGCAGAAAAAAAGGGAGCCAGCCCCAAAGATATTAAACGGATGCAGGATTATTTGGATTTAGAACACGATCGAACTGGTCGTGGTATTGTAATGTATAGCTGTGTGGCAGAAAATTTTTGGTGGGTCCACACGTTTTTACCCCCGCTTGAAGATAGCGTCAGCGTTGGCCGACGAACGTCTGTACGCGAATTGGCCAAGCTAATGGACACATATGAGCGGTATGGCGTTATCCATGTCGAGCAGATTGGCGCACGACTCTTCTCTTTTCATTTGGGGCAGCTTGAAGACGCGACTGGTCACTTGGGCGAGGATATCAAAGTCAATAATTCAACTTCAGAGCGTCGAGTGGACAAGCAAGAGGCGGAGAAAGCGCGGCAGAATCTTCAAGCTGCGGCTGATTTGGCAGAGAAATTTTTTGGCAACAACGAAACTAAGCGCCTAATTTTGGCCGGAACAGAAAAGAATGTTGCTATCTTTCGAGATCTGCTTAGTCCAAAACTGGCCAAGATGGTTGTGGGGCGTATTGCAGTAGACGCAAACGCAAATCCATCAGAGATCCGTGAAAAAGCACTTGAATTAGCCCGCGATGCTGCAAATAATCAGGCACAACTTGAGGCTGATTCGGTGGTGACACTTTCGCACAAAGGTGGAAATGCGGTAACAGGCCTAACCGAAACGTTGACTGCGCTACAACATGGTCGAGCGCAACATATTGTTACGTTGGCAGACTTTTCCCAACCAGCCTATCGCTTTGTCGATAGTGGCGTCGTTTTGTTAGAGCTGACTGAGGAGAGTGAGCTTGTGAGTGGGAAGGTTCAAAAGCTGCCCGATGCGGTTGATAGTGTGTTGAGGCGAGCCATGGTACAGGGTATCGGTGTCACGATTCTTGATCAACATTCTCAATTAGAACAGGCTGGACAAATTGGCGCGCTGACCCGATACTAAGTGCAAGTATCAAGTCTAAGAATACGGATAATCCGCTCAATTTTTAGAATGCGAATTCTGTCTGATATAGAGACTATCCCAAATTGCGTGTAAATGGCATTAGATTACTTAATCAGAACAAAGTCATTTACACACTTTATAGTAACAGTCCCTCTAATAATAAGGTGCAAATGGCGTGGCTATAAGCTCTGTCATTCGCACCTTTCTTTTATCGTTTTTTAGAATTTTACTTGAACCAATATTACAACTTCTAAGAGTGATCTCTACATTTCTCATATGTATTTTATACAGTATTTGCGAAGTATTAACACCTCATTTGCATTGTATTAGAAAGCGGCTGTTTTGGAATCTTTCCTACCTTATTGATCGTTCTATCTGATGTAAAACTAATGCAGGAAGACTCCCAAATAGTGATGCAGCCAATGCGATTCCGCAAAAAATTGTATTACAACGGGTCACTCTTTTATACAGAAAAAGCAAAAAAAAAGCTTAACTTGTATAAACCTTACAACTGAGCACTGCTTGACAGTTGCTTGTCGAGATTGTGTAATTTAATGAGGGAACCAAAATAATATTATGATGAGATTTGATAGATTTACTGAAAAGGCTCAGGAAGCAGCAATGCGGGCCTATGAAATATTGCAACGATATAAACATACACAAGTTGATACTGAACATCTATTTCTTGCTCTGATGGAGCAGCCAGATGGGGTCGTACCACAGATTCTTGACAGCTTGTCTGCTTCGGCAGATATCATCACGAATAAACTGATTGCTGCGCTTGAGTCTGCACCTAAGTCAGCCAACGCATCTTATGCCAGTGGGCCACAGGCGCAAGTTTTTATTACGCCACGCTTGAAGCGAGTAATGGACGTTGCTAACGATGAAGCCAATAAGATGGGTGATGAATATATAAGTACTGAGCATATTTTCTTGGCTGTTGCCAGCGAACGAAACACGCCTAGCGCTAATATTTTGCGTGAAGCGGATGTGAGTAAAGAGCGCGTTTACGAAACGGTTGAAACATTACGTGATGGCCAAAAGATTACCGAGCCAAGCGCAGAGTCAAAATATCGCATGCTCGAAAAATATGGTCGCGATTTAACTGAAGCGGCCAAAGAAGGGAAGCTAGATCCAGTTATTGGTCGCGATGCCGAAGTGCTGCGTGTCTTACAAGTGCTTTCACGCCGAACCAAAAACAATCCTGTGCTAATTGGCGAGGCTGGCGTTGGAAAGACAGCCATCGTCGAGGGGCTGGCACAGAATATAGTAAAGAATGATGTGCCAGAGCCTTTGATGGGTAAACGCGTCATTTCGCTAGACCTTGGCGCCATGATTGCGGGAACACGCTTCCGTGGCGAATTTGAAGAGCGTCTGAAAGCCTCGATTGAAGAGGTGCAGCGCAGCGAAGGTGAGATTATTCTCTTTATCGATGAGTTGCACACTGTCGTTGGTGCGGGCAATGCTGCGGGGGCACTAGATGCCAGCAACATGCTCAAGCCTGCCTTGGCTCGTGGTGAATTACAATGTATCGGTGCAACAACGCTAGACGAATATCGTGAGCACATCGAGAAAGATGCCGCGCTGGAACGTCGCTTTGCCGCCGTCTTTGTAGAAGAACCAAGCGTTGAAGATAGCATTGAAATCCTACGTGGTTTGCGCACACGTTACGAAGATCATCACAACATTACATATGATGATGAAGCGCTTGTTCAAGCCGTTAAATTGAGCCATCGCTATGTAACAGGCCGCCGTCTACCAGACAAGGCCATCGATTTAATTGATGAAGCTGCGGCCAAATTACGTGTGGCAATCTATTCGATGCCGTCGAATTTGAAGGAAAAAAAGGTTGAGCTAGACGAACTTTTAGCGCAAGAAGAGGCTGCTTGGGCTTCGCGGGAGTATGAAGATGCGGCCAAATTCAAGGCGGATCGATTGCGTTTGGAAGATGAGTATGGCGTAGAGGTGGCTGGGTGGCGCGAAGATTCTGGTCTGGGCGATATTGTATCGGCAAATGACATTGCTTCCGTCGTCAGCACGTGGACGGGGATCCCGACCATGAACTTGCTTGAGACTGAATCGATTAAGTTATTGAAGATGGAAGAGCATCTTCAGGAGCGCATCATCGGTCAAGATGAAGCGGTTGTAGCGGTTAGCGACGCAATTCGTCGAGCACGTAGCGGTATGAAGGATCCAGACCGCCCGATTGGCACATTCCTTTTCCTTGGCCCAACGGGTGTTGGCAAAACAGAGCTAGCCAAAGCGCTGGCTGGATTCATGTTTGATGATGACGAAGCGCTGCTGCGGATCGACATGAGCGAGTATCGCGAACCACATACGGTCAGCCGTCTCTTTGGTGCCCCTCCAGGCTATGTAGGGTACGATCAGGGTGGTCAACTGACTGAGCAAGTACGTCGCCGTCCATATCAAGTTATTCTCTTTGATGAGGTCGAAAAGGCACATCCTGAAGTGTGGAATAGCCTGTTGCAGATCATGGATGATGGTCGTTTAACTGATGGACAAGGTCGCACGGTCGACTTCCGCAATACGGTTGTCATCATGACAAGTAATGTGGGTGCCGAGGCTGTGAAGCGTGGACCGCTTGGTTTTACAACGCCAGAATTCGACGAAGCGCTGTACACCGAAGGCGAATACAGCACGCAGCTGAAGCGACTGTTCCGACCAGAGTTTTTGAACCGTATTGACGAAACAATTGTCTTCGATGCGCTAGAAGAAACGCATATTCGCGAAATTGTGCTGCTGCTGATGGACGATATTCAGAAGCGTTTAGAAGAGCTTGGCTTTACCGCTGTTCTGACAACTGAAGCAGCTAATTACCTTGCTGAGATCGGATACGATCCTGCTTATGGGGCACGACCAATGCGTCGCGTACTCCAACGTCGGGTAGAAAACGAGATGAGCAAGAAGTTGCTCAATGGTGAGTACAAAACAGGCGACCACATTGTTGTGGATTATGATCCGGATGCTGAGAGTGAGAATAAACTTACCTTCACAGTTACCGAACAGGCTCCAATTGCGGTAGAATTGCCCATGAGTGCGGGCGATATGTCGCAAGAGTAAGCAATTACAAGAAACTGATTTGGACTAAAAGAGAGTGAAGCGACTCAATGCGAGCTGCTTCGCTCTCTTTTTTATTGAGTGGTATCTCTAGAGTAGAAAGTTGCTAATTGAATGTCAGAGTAATAACTGGTAGAATGACAGATATATATTGCTGTTGTGTGTAATAATTAAATATGTGAAGTTGTATTGTCAAATGGATGAATCAACCTTTGTACGAAGAAGTCTGTGTGGAAAGTAAATGCTGAATAAATTTGATAAACAGAATAAATCCAGTCGCTCTGCTGAATTACGGGTAATTACGCTACGGGTAATTGCAATTTGCGCAACTGCATCCATCGTTATTGCTGCATTCGTGCTTGGCGCATTCTCGCCACAAGCAACCGTCTATGCCCAAGACAAGAGCCTTGTCTGGGAGCGTTTCGATGTGGATATAACGGTTAACATCGATGGCTCCATAGATGTGGTTGAGAACCAGTTAATTCGCTTTACGTCTGGTACCTTTACCAAAGGATCGCGGGATATCCCCCGAGAAAAGTTTGGCAAATTAGACAACTGGTCGCTAGTTGATTCAAATGGTGAAGTGTACGATCTGTCTACCACTGGGCTGCCTTACACATTTTCAGTCCAAGAGCGCGGAACGGAATACCGTATTGCATGGTATTTCCCCGAAATTGCCAACGCAGCCGAGGGCTACTCGATCGGCTACACCGTTCACAATGCAATGCGTTTCTACGAAGATGGTGACCAACTTTGGTGGAAAGCTATCTTTGGTGATAGACCGTTCCCTGTGCTAGACGGTACCGTCACGGTGCGCGTGCCGGAACAAGCCACAATTCAACAGTGGGCCGCCTATATAAACGAGATCAATGCCCAGAATCTGGGCATTCTAGCCGAGGTACGCGACGATGGAAATGAGATTGTCTATACGTTAAGTAACCGCCTGCGCGCGGGCGAAGAGCTAGAGATACGCGTCGAATTTACACCCGGCGTTGTGGATGGGTCGGTTCAATCGTGGCAGCGTAGCGCCGATGCAGAGGCCGAAGTGCGTGCGGAGCGTGAGGCATATCTGGCAAGATGGCAACCGATTGCTGCGCTGGCATTTGGGGCATTGGGCGTTCTCTTCTTATTGGGTGGTCCCGCCTCGCTTTATGGCTTATGGTATATGCTTGGCCGCGATAAGCCCGTCGAACTGGTGGCGGACTACATTCCCGAAGCACCCGACGATCTGCCACCAGGTATGGTCGGTACATTGCTCGACGAATCAGTCGATATGCAAGATATTCTGGCAACGTTGGTCGATCTGGCGCAGCGTAAGGCAATTAGCATCACACAAGATTCACGTGCCGAGTGGTTTACAACCTCGACCGATTTTATCTATAAACTAGAGCGCGATGATGTGCCAATGCGCGAGTACGAAAAATATTTATTGCGCTCACTCTTTGGGAAAAAATCGGAAGTACGCCTGTCGGAAATCAAGAACAAATTTTACGAAAAACTGCCCGCAATAAAAGAAGAGATCTACGAAGCGGTAAAGGCTGAAGGATTCTTTCCTCGCCCACCCAATCGGGTACGCAATCAATATAGCGTACTGGCCGTTTTGGCTCTGATGGCCTCTGTCTTTACGGGGATTGTACTAACCGGTGCATTTGGCGGGCTAACCTCCGCGGCCGTTTTTCCCGCCGTTGGCATGGGACTCACTTCATTTGGGCTGATGTTTATGGCGCGCCACATGCCGCGTAAAACAGACATGGGAGCCGAAGCCGCTGCTCGATGGAAGGCTTTCCGCAACTATTTGAACGATATTGAAAAATATTCGGATCTGGATACACAAAAAGAGATCTGGGATCGTTGGCTCCCTTATGCCGTTGCTTTTGGGTCGGACAAAGCATACATTCGCAAATTCGAAAATGTGCAGGCACCAGCCCCGGGGTGGTATATCCCGTCGCCCAATGTCTATGGGCCCTACCGACGTCGCTATTATGGAACCGGCCCCATCGGGCGCGGCCCCGTTCCGGGCGGCCCCAGCCACACACCAATGCCAAATCTCGGTGGTGGCGAACGAGGACCCGGCGGTGGGCTTGGCGGCGACTTGGGTGATCTAAGCAAAGGGCTTGGCGGTGGTCTTGCTGGCATGAGCGCAGGATTTGGCTCGATGTTAGATAGCGCAAGTTCGGCCATGACCAGCCGACCCGTAGAGACTCCTTCCGGCAGCGGTTGGAGCAGCGGTGGCGGTGGTTTTGGCAGCGGTGGCGGCTGGAGTGGTGGTGGCGGCTTTAGCGGCGGCGGCGGTTTCGGCGGCGGCGGCGGTGGCGGCGGTGGCGGTGGTTTTAGCTAGCCGCAACGGTTTATTTGTGCGAGCCAATTTTCTGGTTCTAGCGGAATGGACAGGTAAGAAAGTTTTTGGCTAAATTTTGAACGCAGAAACGCAAAGCACATAGAGAAAAGCATGAGAAGATTTTAGATTTCTGTTGTTCTTGCCCGCGATCTTTGCGTCTCTGCGTTAGAACTTTTTTCTTTTCAAAGAACCCACAAAATTCGATAGAATGAGCAATTCTTAAATACTGGACAAGAACAAACAATAGGAAAAAACAATGATCGGCAGTGGACGAATTGTAGGTCTCGGGCTAATGATATTAAGCGTCGTGCTCCTTTTTGCCTTTTTAACGTGGGGTGGAACTGCACTCTTCTCGGGTGAAACCTCAACCAGCGGTATGGTCTTGGGCATCATGCTCAGCATCATGGTCTTGGCACCAATTTTTGGCATTGGCTTTTTCCTCATGCGTCGCGGGCAGGACGAGCACCGCCAATTTGCGGATGTGAAGCAGGAAAAGAAATTGCTCAACATGGTGCTTACCCAAGGCCAAGTAACAATGGCCGAGCTTGTCACCGAACTGCACGAACCCCGTGAACGCATTGAAGATATGATTCGCGATTTAGTGGGTAAGCAGCTTTTCAACGGTGCAATCAACTGGGATAAAGGCATTTTGTACAGCGTAGAAAGTCAATCATTGACCGATAATGGTCACTGCCCAAATTGTGGTGGTGAAGTAAAATTTGCAGGTAAAGGTGTGATCGCCTGCCAATATTGTGGCAGCGAAGTATTCTTAACAAAGCGAGCCGCAGCATCGACTACAGAACCAAATCTAGAACCAAACACAGAATCGACTAAAGCGTAAACAGTAGAACATAAACATAAACAATAGAGCGCAAAACCAGAAGAGCCAGAAAGGAGAGAACAAAGCATGTCAGATGAATTTGTAGATAAAGCAGGTGACGCAGCTAAGCAAGCTGCCGCAACCGCAGAAGAGCTCGCCCGCCGGGCAGCCGACACCGCCGAAGATGTTGCTAGTCAAGCCGCTGAAACTGCCGGGAATTTTACGCAGAAGGTTGGAGAAAAAGTCTCGTCGGCCACAAAAAAAACAATGGAATTTGGGCACAACCTGCCCGACCTACTGCGTGGCCTGCCTGGCGTACGCGGCTACGTCGAAAAAGAGCTGCGCCGAGATGCAGACAGACGCCTGCGCCGCATGATTGCCAATGAACTAAGCGAAGATAAAATCGGCCTGCTCAATGTACAGCAGCAGCTTCTGCGCGAGGGCGGGCTCAAGTGGTTGGACGAGGTCGATGGTGCCATTCAGAAATTGCAGATTTTGATTGGCCGCGTTCAAACCGCTAGCCAGGGATACGCCGGTCTCTTCGATGCAGTACGAATCCTAGACGAGCAGCTCGAAGCGCTGCACAAATTTGACGTTGCACTAGCCGAAAATGTTTCTGAGTTAAGCGACATTATCGAAAAACTGAGCGCCTCTGTGGGTAATGATGACGCCATTCCCGGCGCAATCCAAGAAGTGATTTCCGTCATCACCGAATTGAATGTTCTGGTTCAAAAACGCTACGAGGCCGTGCTCGACCCAGATCTATTAAAAGATGCTTCTTATATAGGCTAATCTTAGACGTCCGCCAGACTAATTTGTAATGGGTAATAGTGGACATTATCGTTCGGTGACCGCATTCCGCAAATGGACCAAAAGCAGTTGGTCATGCGCTGCAGATCTTGGTCCGTTCGCGGAATGCTCGCTACACACCATTACTTTTTCTATCACACTTCAACGCTAACTGGAGAAAAACATGCCAAGATTTATAGATGTCGTAGAAGCGCCCAATCAAGGGCCGAACGAAATGGTTGTACGCGTCCCCGAATACGATTCGGGCGACTTCCGCTTTGGTAGCCAAGTGATTGTGCGCGAAAGTCAGCGCGCCGTCTTCTACCGCGACGGTCACTCATTAGACGTTTTTGAGCCAGGTCGCCACACAATTACAACCGCCAACGTGCCGATTTTAGCCGGGTTGCTCAAGCTCTTTACCGGTGGCGACGACGTCTTCACCGCCGAGGCCTACTTCGTTAACATGCGCGAATTCACCGATCTAAAATGGGGCACTCCGCACCCGATCAGCCTACGCGATAGCGACATGGGCGTTGTGCGCCTGCGGGCGTTTGGTCAATACACTATGCAGATCAACGAGCCAAAACGTTTTGTCGATCATATCGTTGGCACGCAGGGGATCTACCAAACATCGCAGATCGAAGATTATCTGCGTGGCGCAGTGGTCAGCCGCCTGACAGACGTTATGGGCGAAAACATGACCAGCCTCTTCGATCTCGCCTCCATGTATGACGAACTCTCCGCGGCAATGCGAGCTAAAGTGTATGACGACTTTGCCGCGATGGGGATCGAAATCAAGCAATTTATGATCGTCTCGATTAACCCAACCGAAGAGACAGCCAAAGCCATCGACGAGCGTGCCAGCATGGGGGCCATCGGCGACATGGACGCCTACATGAAATTCAAGGCCGCTCGCGCTATCGGCGACGCTGCACTAGCTGGCGGCGGTGGCGGTAGTGGTGCCGCAGACGGTTTGGGTATGGGCGCAGGCTTGGGCATGGGTGCTGGCATGGCGGGCATGATTGCAAACGCTATGCAGCCAACAATGCAGCCCACAGCACAGCCCCAACAGGCTGTAGGGGCCGCATCTGCTGCGTCTGCCTCACCATCTGTCATGACGCTTGAAGAAGCTGCCGCGTATCTAAAAGTTTCCGCTGCGGATGTACAGTCGCTCATCGACGAAGGCGGCATTTCGGCCAAGAAAATTGGCAGTTCGGTCCGTATCAGCCGAGACGTAATCGATACATTTTTGGCTAGCTAATAATTGTGATAAGGGCTAACAGCCTGCGCAACGAATGTATATTTATAACAGGCAAAGGTTGATTCCTATGCCTGTTATTTTTTTGAAACTATTACGATCTATCTAACCCAAACTGAAGCTGATATACTTTGATAATTCTATCAATTTGAATAGTAAAAAATGTGCTTATCTGTCAAAAGCGTGCAGACCATAGCCTTTGTTCATGCAGATTATGGCTGCGCACTTTTTTACTAGATAAGTCAATAATGTAGGAGTTTTTATGAGTGATATCAAATTCGGGACAGATGGCTGGCGCGCCAAAATTGCCGATCAATATACCTTTGTTAACCTGCGTCGCTGCGCGCAAGGCTTTGCACAATATCTGCACGAGATCGGCGAAGAAGGCAGCGTTGTGGTCGGTCACGACAAGCGCTTTCTGGCAGAGCAATTTGCCGCAACTGTCGCCGAAGTATTGGCGGGGAATGGATTCAACGTTTTTCTTACAGAGACCGCCACCCCAACGCCAGTCATCAGCTTTAGCGTCGAAGCAACCGGATCTATGGCCGCGGTCAACATTACCGCCAGCCACAACCCGCCCGAAGATTGTGGCTTTAAAGTTCGCGACGAATTTGGTGGAGCCATTGCACCCGACGGCCTTGCCATTATCGAAGCAAACATCCCCGCAGCAGACGACACCGCCGCGATCAAGCAGATCTCGTTGGAAGATGGTCTTGCAAATGGCTCGATCACTTATTTCGACGCAAAGCCTGACTATATGAAGCGTGTGGCCGAATTGATAGATGTACAGCCCATCAAAGACGCTGGCCTCAAAGTTGTTGTCGACAATATGTGGGGCAACGGCGCAGGCTGGTTGACCGAAATTCTTGGTGGTGGCAAAACCGAGATCATCGAAGTTCATGCCGAACGCAACCCTATCTACCCAGAAATGTCGCGCCCTGAGCCGATCCCGCCGAATGTAGATGCCGGGCTAGCCGCTGGCAAAAAGCACAACGCCGATTGTGTCTGTATTATGGATGGTGACGCGGATCGCTGTGGGTTTGGCGACGAAAATGGCGAGTTTATCGATCAATTGCGCGTCTATGGCATGTTGGCCTACTACCTACTGGAAGTATGCGGCAAGCGCGGCACAATTGTGAAAACGTTGAGCACCACCACAATGCTCGATAAACTTGGCAAACTGTACGATGTGCCGGTCGTCAATACGGGGGTCGGCTTCAAATATGTTGCCCCGGCCATGATGGAACATAACGCCATGATTGGCGGCGAAGAGAGTGGCGGCTACGCATTTGGCGGTCATGTACCTGAGCGCGATGGGATTATTGCCAACCTCTTTATGCTTGACCTCATGGTGAAGACAGGCAAGAAGCCAAGTGAGTTGCTTCAAATGCTTTTCGACAAAGTGGGCGCACATTACTATGATCGCATCGACACGCGCTTGAAAGATGATGCCATGAAACAAGCCGCCAAAGACAAGCTAGAGATAATCAGTGCGGATGGCCTTTCTGTTGGCGGTCACACCGTTACCGAGATTGACCGTACCGATGGCTATAAGTTCATTATGGATGATGGCGGCTGGTTACTAGTCCGCTTCTCGGGCACAGAACCATTGATCCGTGTTTACACAGAAAGCACTGATTTAGCCGCGATCCCACAAATTCTGGCTGATGGTCAAAAAATCGCTGGAATTTAGAAACTGACACGATGAAGAAGTGATCGGATGAAGAAATCGATATTAATTCGACTGGCCTTGTCATGGGGTCTCCGTTGCTTCGCATAGAGGCTGAACTAAAAAAGGTGGCATCATCGAGTGCAATAACTATACTCGATGATGCCACCTTTTATTTTTTAGGAATCGCGATTAGTACAACGTTACCAAAATTTTGATAGTTTAGCGTAGACTGTCCATTCTGGGCGGGTAGGATATTCCGTCCAACTATTTTCAAGAGTCACCGCCCTAAATGAACAGTCTACTAATGTATCGTCAAGCATAAGATTACGGATAATCGGTTTCTTAGCTCGTCGCCCGTGATGAGACGGCTGCTTCCATCAATGTTTGTATGTGCTGAACCAAATCGGCAGGATTTGGATGCTGACCTTCGAGCAGCAGCGCGTTGCCGAATAGCTGCTCGATAGTTGGGTCGATAAGTGGATCACTTTCGTTCTTGACCAAGATGGATGAGAGATTAACAACAACAGGATGGCTGCGGTTTAGTTCGAGCAGTTTTTTCGGAATCTCGTAATCTTCTTGAGTCATGCGCAGAATACGTTGTAGGTCACGGTCCATGTTTCCTTCTGGTGTGACAAGGCGGCATGGGCTGCTAACAAGCTGCTTCGATTCGCTCACATCGGTAATGCGATCCGCCAACACACTTTTAATGCGTTCAACTAGTTTTTCAAAATCGTTTTCTGGAACGGCACTCTTTGCTTTTTCATCATCTTTTTTATTGCTTTCAGGCAGATCGAGACTTGAATCGTCAACATTTTTAAGTTGCTTTTCTTCAAATTCCCGCAACATCGAAACCATGTAACCATCAATGGGATCGGTGAAGTAGAGCACTTCGATATCATTGGCGCGGAAATAATCAAGATGAGGGCTGTGAACAATCGATTTGATGTCCTCACCGATGACGTAATAGATGTTTTCCTGCTCCGGCTTCATGCGGTCTACATACTCTTTTAGCGACGTTAATCCTGAGGTATCTTTACCGCCAGTTGCCTCGTTGCCCTTCTCTTCTGCTTCATCCGTTACTTTGTCTGCTGCTTTATCTGCTTCGAGAGCGTCAGCAGATTTGGTTGAATGGAAACGAAGGAGGTTGACCAGTCCCTCTTGGTCGGCTGGCGTACTGGCAATGCCTTCTTTTATGAACATGCCAAACTCATCCCAGAAACGAGCATATTGCGCAGGCTTTTTATCCGCAAGTCGCTTTAGCTCACGATTAACGCGGCTAGTCAACGCCTTCTTGATCTGACGCATGACGGGATTGCTTTGAACCATCTCACGCGAGACATTGAGCGGCAAATCTTCTGAGTCGATTACGCCTTCAATAAAGCGATAATATTCTGGCAGCAGATCGCTGCTTGCTTCTTGTATGAGAACTTTGCGTGAATAGAGTTTGAGTCCTTCGCCGCCGCGCATCATTGGTCCCCGATCGCGTTTACTGGGAACATAAAGAATGCTGCGAATGTCTGCTGGCGTATCGGTGACCAAGTGCAAATGCATCAGCGGATCTTGGAAGTCGAATGTTATCTGTTGGTAGAAACTTTTATATTCTTCTGCTTTCACGCTAGAAGGCTGCTGTCGCCAGAGGGCCGTTTGCTGATTGATGGGTGCTGGTTCGGCTTCGGGTGTTACCTCGATGTCGGCATTGGGATCATCAGATTCTTCGGCCTTGTTTTCGATCTCATTATCATCTTGAGGTTCTTCTACCTTGCTCACAAAAATTGGGAAGGAGACATAGTCGGAGTGTTTTTTGATAATCGATTCTATCTTCCACTGGCTGGCATATTCGTAGGCATCTTCTTTTAGCGCAATTTCAATCGTTGTGCCGCGTTCTTCTTTGTCAACTGGTGCTAAGGTAAAGGTGCTGTCGCCAGCTGATGTCCATGAATATGCTTCATCCTTTTTTTCGTGCGAGCGCGAGGTGACAGTAATTTGGTCTGCAACCATAAAGGCCGAGTAAAATCCAACACCAAATTGACCGATGATTTCGGCAATGGAAGTAGGCTTCTCGTCTTTGCTGTCTCCGTTGGTGCTTGCATTTTGAAGGAATGATTTTGCACCAGAATGTGCAATCGTTCCCAAATTGTTGACCATATCCTCGCGATTCATGCCGATCCCGCTATCAGAAATAGTGAGCCGTTTCTTCTCTTCATCCACAACAATATGAATGGCTAACTCTGCTGCTGGATCGACCACATCCTGATTCGTAAGCAATTCGAACTGAATTCGATTGAGTGCATCAGACGCGTTGGAAATAAGCTCACGTAGAAATATGTCTCGATCCGAATAAAGAGAGTGGGCTAAAATATCCAGTAGCTGTTTAACTTCGGTTCGATACTCTAGTGACTCTGACTCTTTCTTTTTTGTTTTTGTTGCCATATACTTTTTCCTTTTTGTCTATCGATTTTTGTCTATCTGCTCAATAAAATGTTTTTGAGATAAAAATCTTGTGAATTTAGTATAGCTCGATTTTGTCAGAAATTTATAGGTTTTTTGTTAGTGTTTTGTTTGAATTCTGAACGGTTTGTCCATCGATCTTTTCGAGCAGCCTCTTTTAATTTTTTACAAAGAGTTTTAAATAAAAAAAAACGCTATAACGATATCGACTCGCTACAGCGTTTTTAATATTGGCACGCCTGGAGAGATTCGAACTCCCGACACCCGGTTCCGAAGACCGGTGCTCTATCCACTGAGCTACAGGCGCATACTTAAATGGACTCTAAATAAGTAGCTGGGATTATAGCACAAATTTATCGTACTCGACAACATCTTGTGGGGAGTAGGGTGCATTTTCAGTTGAGGCAGAGTAGGATGAAACATTTTTACCATTCTATACGTTAAGAGAGATGGAATTCATTTGAATGTAAATAAAAAGTAAAAATTATGCATGTAATATATAAATGCAAGATACGATTATTTTAGAGCCATATTTTGAATGAAGTGCCATAAGAAGTATACTTATATGTTGTTCTGTATAGGAACACCCGAAATTCAAGTTCTATCCGATACAAATATCTGAACATTTTTATTTTATCGATTCTCGAAGGAGAAAAGAAATATGTCCCAAACAAAGCTTCATCAACTTGTTGCACTATTCTTAACTGCTTTTTTGCTTATGGCAGCCCCTGTGGTTGTTCTGGCACAAGATGCAGGAGATGATACTGTTGCAGAAGATGCTAATACAGACGATGCTACTGCGGAAGCTGATGCCGAAGCAGATGAACCCGTAGAAGAGTCTGCTGAAGAGCAACCCGCTGCTTCTGCTGTCCGAGCAAAAGTCGTAACCGGCTCTTTACCCGGCAATCAGTTTGCTCAAACATGGTTACAGCTAGTTCCCGATTTCCCCGACGCGACGATCAAAATCATGGTTGATTGGAGTGTGCCAAATGCTGGCTCAAAGGGACTTCAATTTGCGGTGTTAGATCCAGGCACTCTTAATCGAGTGATTGGTGGATCGGCCCTGAATGATGTAAGTGCTATTGCTAAGGGCAATTCTGTTTTTCAGGGTTCAGACAATCAAATGGAAGCCACTTTTCGAGCAGGTGGTCTGACAAACTATACACTCATTATGATTAATGATGGCTCAACTGACGCAACTTTCACACTTTCAGTTGAAAGCTCAACAATTGTTGATGAGTCTGGTCAGGTAATGGACTCTAGCATGTCTATGGTAGATGATGCTGAAATGATGGATGATTCGGAAGCTATGGTTGAGGATGCAGAATCTGCGCCAGCCACTGCGCCAGCTAATACCGCTCTGCCTGCAGCGGCGAATCCTGCCCCAGCAGCCTCCGCACCCGCGTCAGCATCAGGCGTGGTTATTCCACCTGGGTTACCTATTCCAGCTTACTATTATGACAAGCCAGAGTTTTACATTCAGTACATTGATCCAGCGTTATTAGCTGGTGCAAACACCGCCCCTGCCGCTGCGACTACTACAGTTGTTGGTGATATTGCTACAGCTGACGATGCAGATAACGATACTGAGACAGACGTTGCCGAAGAATCTGATATGGATGAGGCGATGACGAACAGAAGTGTGCGGGCCGAAAAATTGCAAGGCGCACTTAGCCCCGACTCGATTCATTACCTAGGCTTAATGGCAAATGTTAGTGATGGAAATATCTCGCTGGATCTCACTTTTGAACCACAAGATTCGCGTGAAATCAATATTTTTGTTGTAAATGAGAGTGATCTAGCTCTCTTGAATAGCGGCAATCGCCTTAGTGATGTTGCGTTTTCTGCTGGCAACCGAGTTTCTAACGGCCCGCAGAACTTGCGCAATGCAAATTTCCGCTCGTCAGGTTTGGGGCGCTATACGGTTCTTGTTCGCAATTCTTCGACTAGCGCAAGTGCAGAGTACACTCTCAATGTTGAGGGTGGTATGTTGAGTGATGACTCTGGTCAAACATCTACTTCGCAAACAATGGATGAGATGGAAGAAATGGCAGAGGATGATGACAGCATGGCTGCATCAACAGCGGCGGCACCAGCACCAGCTACATCTGCCCCTGTAGTTGCACCATCTGTTGCGGTACAAACAACCACTGCCGCACCTGCACCGGTTGCCGTATCCCCAGCACCTGCACAAACAACAGCACCTGCCGCCGCACCAACTTCTGTCGCGTTAGCGCCTACTACCGGTGCAAGGGCTGGTGCTGCCTACACAATTAAGAGTGGCGATTCGATTAGTAAAATTGCGCGAGATGTGTATGACGATGTGAAGTTGTTCACGCAGATTTGTGAATTCAATCGTGTCTCTGACTGTAATCGTGTCGAAGTTGGAGATACATTGCGGCTTCCTACGCAGGCAGAAATGACTTCACTTTCTGGTGGCACGACGTTGACTGCACCTGCTGCGGCACCCGCTGCGACAACGAGTACTTCTCGCACAACCACCCCCCCGACTACGGCTAGTCGTACATCGACAACTGATTCAGCAATAACTAGCTCTACAGCTGCTTCGAGCAGCACTGATTCAGAGCTTGATATTGTAGATACCGCAGCTGCAAGTGATAATTTCACGACTCTTGTACAAGCAATTGAGGCCGCTGGCTTGGTTCCTGCATTACAGGGAGACGGACCATTCACTGTGTTTGCACCAACAGACGAGGCCTTCGATGAATTGCCAAGCAGCACGCTCGATACGCTCTTGGCTGATCCAGGTGGAGCACTAACGCAGATTTTGCTTTATCACGTAATTCCTGGTCAGCTACTTGAGCAAGATTTGACCGATGGCCTAACTGCACAGACTGTCGAGGGACGTACTGTACAGTTCGGTATTGACCGTGATAGCGTTACAATTAATGATGCAAATTTAATTGTGACTGATATCAAAACGTCAAATGGAGTGATTCATGTAATTGATTCTGTAATTTCTCCACCAGTTGGGGCTGCTACTTCTTCTGGGGCTGCGGCATCAAATGCTGCGGCATCAAATACTGCATCATCAAACGCCGCATCTGCATCCTCTTCAAATACAGCATCTGCCAGCGCCGCGCTAGCTAGTAAGCTGCCTGTTCTGTCAGATGTATCTTCGCTCAGTAGCGAAGTGAATAATGGCGAAGTAAAAGTTATTTACAAAACAAGTTCGGCAATTGATGAAGTTGCAGATTTCTATGAGGAAGAGATGTCTCGACTCGACTTTCGAACAACGCGTTCTGTAATAACGGCTCGCGCCGCTACACTTGCATTTGCTAGCGATGAAGGTAATGTCCGGATTGGCGTTACAGAAGATGCTAGTTCCGATGCAGTTATTGTTGAGCTTACCGTAACGGCTCCGTAGTGATATTAGCGCATTTGACAACAGCGCCCAGATATTACAGGTCATACAATATAATAGAGCGTTATGTAGGACTGACGTCATGTTGATGGTAGACTGGCGTTGTCAGAGTGCATAATAAAAATGCCAGAGACGGCCGTCTCTGGCATTTTTATTATGCATGTTCTTTTTTTTAGATATTTAGGGGCAGTCTTGCTATTATCCGCGAATTGTTTCATATATAACTGGTAGCATTTTAGTCTGTTCGGACCCGATTTTATATGCTGCATTAATTTGTTCAATGCCACTACTTGCTGTTGATTCACTGGCTGCATGTATTGTGTACAAAAGTTCGCCCTTTTCTACTCTTTCTCCAACTTTTGCGTTACAAACCATACCGACAGCATAGTCGATTTTATCATCTTTCTTTTGGCGGCCACCACCAAGTGCCATAACAGCTAGTCCGATCTTTTGTGCCTGAATCTCTTGTATGTAACCGCTCTGTTCTGCTTTTATGGGCTTGATAATGGGGGCGCGCGGCAATTTGGTAGGGTTCTGAACCATGGCTATATCACCACCCTGCGCTACCACAAATTCTTCAAATTTTTCAAATGCCGCCCCATTCTCTATGATCGTATCAATTTCTTCATCAATGTTGAGGGCGGACGATTGTGTAGATGCAAGAGCAATCATCTCATGCGCAATTGTTTTGACCAAGCTCGTGAAATCTTCTGGCCCACTTCCCTGAAGCGTAGCAATTGCTTCTTTTACTTCTAGCGCATTCCCTACAGCTTGGCCTAGAGGTTGTTCCATTTGTGTTATTAGTGCCGTTACCTTCTTGCCGGCGCGCTGACCAATGGCAACCATTAGTTTTGCTAAATTTTTTGCTTCATCTCTACTTTGCATAAATGCGCCAGCACCACACTTTACGTCAAGCACAATTGCATCGGTGCCGGCTGCCAGTTTTTTACTCATGATGCTGCTCGCAATCAAAGGGAGGCTGCCAACTGTGCCTGTGACATCGCGCAGCGCATAAAGCCGCTTGTCTGCTGGTGCTAGTGTTGCTGTCTGCCCTGCGATAACTAATCCAATCTGCTTAAGCTGCTGTCGAAAATCAGCATCACTCAATTCGCAGCGCCAGCCTGAAATGCTTTCTAGCTTGTCCAATGTTCCGCCGGTAAAGCCTAAGCCACGGCCACTCATCTTTCCTACAGGTAGGCCAAATGCTGCAACGATTGGACCAACAACTAGAGATGTCTTGTCACCGACCCCGCCGCTTGAATGTTTGTCTACTATTACTGTTTTTGGAGGTAGCCCAATTTTTAGGTCAAGCATCTCTCCACTTTGGGCCATTGCCTCTGTTAGTGCCGTTGTTTCTGCATCTGACATTCCTTGAAAATAAATTGCCATTGCCAACGCGGCCATTTGATAGTCTGGGATCTTATCGGCTATGAATTCTTGCATAAAACTATTGATTTCATCTGCGTCAAGATTTTCTCCGTTGCGTTTTTTAACTATAATATTTACTGGATTCATAATAGCCCTGTAGGGGTGAAGTATTGCAAATTGTTTGTAAAAATATTACTAAGAAATTAGTCGACTTAGAAGTGTATTGTCACATTAGTATCGGTATAGAGGTGCTATACTTTTTTTGTTGATTTTTAAATGCATGTTAATTGGCTACTAATTGACTGTTAACTGACTACTAATCAATTGTTCTTGTAGGTAGGTAACTGAATAGATGTCGAAAAGTGTGCCAAAAAGTGTATCGAAAAGATAAACTAGGGTAGAAGAGAAAAAACAAGAGAAATGCTATAGTGGTCCATAAGAGTGTAGCCAATATACTATTACTATTTTCAATTAATGAGTCTAAAGGTAATGTTACGCGAATCACTTGAATATATGAACGCTTTTTTATGATATATAAAGCGTAAGGTATTCGTTATTTTGTAGGCCAATATGTCTATAATAGTATTAGTCAATTGTAAGAAATTTATGCATGAAATTTTGATAAAGTTAATTTTATTTAATTCATATAACTACTAAATAACTGTTAAAAATCTGTTTTAACATAATTAATTGTGACATGCTAAGTTCTTAAAACGTATTAAAGATGAGAGTGACGTGGTTATTTTCTTGTCAATAGTCATCACTCATTACATTGTACTCGCCGATGTTATATTGGATTAATATCAAGCAATAGTTATATCAAACAACAACTTTGTTAAGTAGGGAAATAAGCATGCAGCAGCACATGACGCAATCGAATTCAAGCATAGAAAAAATTATGGCTACACAAAACATTCAATCCGATGTATACAGCCAGAGCCATTATTTTACTGCTAAACGTATTATAGATCTGGTGATTGTTATATTGGCATTACCATTCCTTTTACCACTCTTTGCAATCATTGCGATATTAATCAAAATTGATTCACCTGGAGCTATATTTTATACGCAGGAACGTGTTGGTGCTAAGCTGTATATTAAAGATAGTAAAGTTTATTGGGCACAAAGACTATTTAAGCTTTACAAGTTTCGCTCTATGCGCCAAGGTGCTGCAAGTGATCTACACCAAAAATTTATAGAAGCTTACATTAATGGTGACGAAGAAGAGATGGTGCGTATACAACAAGCTGGCGCTGAAGATACAGATAATTCTGAAGAGAAGGAAGTATCATTATATAAGCTTACAGGCGACCCGCGTATTACGCGTATTGGCAATTTTCTTCGTAAAACGAGTCTTGACGAATTGCCACAGATTCTGAATGTTTTGTTTGGGGATATAAGCTTAGTTGGTCCTCGGCCAGCGATTCCCTATGAAGTAGAAATGTATGAACCTTGGCATAAACAAAGACTTTTAACAATACAAGGACTTACAGGAGCATGGCAAGCTACCGGTCGGAATAATGTCAGTTTTGATGAAATGGTCAAACTTGACATAGACTATCTTGAGAATCAATCGCTGTGGCTTGATGCAAAAATCTTGTTATGGACGGTCCCTGCCATCCTTCTGCGAAAGGGAGCAGAGTAAAATAAAAGATGAATGAACAATTACGTATTGGTGTAATAGGCTGTGGATATTGGGGTCCTAATTTAATTCGGAATTTTGTAGAAATTCCCGAATCTAACTTGGTTGCAATTGTCGATTTGCAGGATGATCAACTTGAACGTATGCAAAGTAGATTTCCACAAATTCAATATGCTATTAAAGATTATTCGGAACTCTTTTCTTTGAATTTGGATGGTGTTGTTATTGCGACACCACCACACACGCATTTTGCACTTGCTGCTGAATGTATTCAAAAAGGATTGGGGGTTTTAATTGAAAAACCGATTACTTTGGATAGTGATGATGCTGAGGAATTAGTTCGCTTGGCTAAAGAACACAATCAAGTATTGATGGTGGGCCACACGTTCGAATATAATCCAGCGGTTCGCATGTTGAAAACAATGATCGATAATGGAGATCTAGGCGACATTTATTATGTGGATGCTGTACGTGCTAGCCTTGGACTATTTCAAACGCAGGCAAATGTATTGTGGGATTTAGCACCACATGATATTTCTATTCTTCGCCATATTCTAGGTTCAGACCCTGTTAATGTGAGCGCGCGAGGATCTGCTTGTGTGCAAGAAGGTATTGAAGACATTACTTATACGACATTAACCTTCCCGGGTAATATTTTAGCGCACATCCGTACAAGCTGGCTAGATCCCTTGAAGACTCGTCGCGTAACTGTCGTTGGCAGCAAAAAGATGGTGGTTTACGATGATGTTGAGAGTCAGGAAAAGATCAAAGTTTATGATAAGAGCGTAACAGCTATTCGGCGTACAGATACGTTTGGCGAATTTCACTTTGCCTATCACTATGGAAATGTAGTTAGTCCATATATTCATTTTGAAGAACCCTTGCGCCTTCAGTGTAAACATTTTCTTCACTGTATTCGCGAGGGTGAAACGCCGCTAACGGATGGCGTCAACGGTATGAATGTTGTGCAAGTTTTAGAGGCTGCCACAATATCATTAAAAAACAATGGTCAGGTTGTAGATATTAAACCAAAGCAATCTACTATATATACTAATGGAAATGGGAAGGCTGTCGTTACTGCTTAGAGATTAGAGACTCTACTTTCATTATTTTGTTTATATGTTGTAGTTCATCAAAGCATCCCAAATTGAGCTGTTAAAATTCTCAAATGCGGCTCTAGCTCAATACGCATCGCAGTGGTAGGCATCGCACTGGAGAATCCTCCGTCCTTCTTCAAATTATGAAATATTGATACTCTGTAAAAATAATAATAAGCATGATGCTTTCAAAGACCTGACAGACTACTTATGTTTGTCAGGTCTTTGAAAGTAAAAGTAGATATACCTTTACTATATACTTTCTGCATATTCATACATATTTTTAATTATGAGGTGTGTATGACAGCAATTAGTAAGAAGTCGACTCTAATCAATTTTTATGCAATTTAAATCATTAGCATAAGTGGGCGTATATTAAGTTCGCTATCGAGCTACAATAACCAAAATTTATCGACCTTTGCTCATTAGCAAACAAGGAACTATTTATGGACACGGAATTAGGAAGAATATTAAAAACTATCTGGCGCTGGAGCTGGCTAATTATCCTATGCGTGTTGTTGGCCGGTGGCGCAACATGGTACTCGCTTTATAACACAGAACCTATGTACGAGGCTTCTACCACATTGCAATTCTCTACGCCCGATCGAGGCGATGTTGAGCTTGTTGAACAATATACTTTTGTTAGCGCTCGCGATGAGATTACGTTGGCAATTAGCAACTTTATGCAAATTGCTGAAAGCCTTGATGTGCGTGAGGCAACTGTGTCTCAGCTCAATCTTAGCGGAGCAAATGTTGAGTACGAGCTTTCGATTGAATCTAGCCGAGATGCTGATTTTGTAGAAATCAAAGTAGGTGCTCTAGCTCCAAACTTAGCTGCTGATATAGTAAACACTCATTCTGAAATTGCTAAGATGCAATTTGGCGAACTGCGCGCTCGTCCGGCAAATGATTCGAAAATTTATTTTCAAGAGCAAATACAAGAGGTTGAAAGGCAACTATCTGCTGCCCATGAACGCCTAAATAACTTCAGAGATGAACACAGTATTACTTTCTTGGATACCGAGAAACAGTTGAACCAGGATATGTTAATTCAATTGCAAAACGAGCAAACGAAATTAGTTGCTGGCGATGCTATCGGGCAAGCACGGAGGGTTGTGCAGCTCGATGCTCGCATGGATGAGCAACGAAATGAGCTTGCCCGACTTGCGAATCTTGAGCCAGAGTATAATCAACTAGATAGCGAGATTGCTCAGGTGCAAGAAACACAAGACATGCTGATGAATAGGTATACAGAGGCAAATCTTAAAGAAGTTCTTGCTCGCAAAGTTAACTTTATTCAAATTGTTGCGCCTGCTTCTCCACCAACTGAACCTACATCTGGCGCATTACAAACGCTTATTTTAAGTATTGTAGGTAGTTTAGGGCTTGGTCTTGTCTTAGCGTTCTTACTCGATTATTTGCTTGGTTATAATCAAGCACCTGCACAGCGAACCGAACAAGTGGTCATTGGCTCTGACGTAGTGGTAAATCGCATTCGTTCAACAAATGATCTGAAACATATTCGCTCATCTCGTGAGTTTGAACGTATGCAGCCTACATCCATCGAAGGGTAAGGCAACTTATCACATGAGACTATCACAAATTGCGTATAAATGGCGTTAGATTACTTAACTCAGAAAAGCCACTTACATATTTTGTAGTACAGTCCCTATCACACTGTCAATTTATTTTTATCGAACCGATAAATCTTTTATAATTTTTTTAACTCAACCAGTTAACTGCTGAATATTGATATGAACTTTGCTGCATCAACACAACGCAATATGGGCTCGTCAGTAAATCAGCTCGAACGTATCGGGCAATCTGTAATAGCTCAAGTTCTTTTGCTTACTATTCTGGTTGCACTCCCCTTATGCCTCTACTTGGCTCCTGACTTGGTGGCAGTACTACTTACCGCGACCGCCGTTGGTACGCTCGGGCTGATGTTATTTTGGCAGCATCCTGAATTAGGTCTCATTGTCCTCGTCTTTTTGACTTCTAGTATTATCGAGCCGGACATGATTGATCTGCGGTTGCCTATTGGGGGTGGTCTCGATCTGCGTGATCTTCTCCTCATTGGCATTCTTGGCCTCTCTGCATTCCAACGAATCGTTCGAGGACGAATCGAACTCTCTTGGATTCCCGTCGGTGGTCCACTCTTTTTCTTCATTTGTCTGGCGGCAATATCGGCAGCTACCGCTCTCTACTCTGAAGGCGTCGCTGCCAACTGGGCACTTAATGACTTGCGCATTTTACTCTACTATTCTGTCTTTTTTATTACTGCATGGAATATCCGTGAACATAAACAATTGCGCACTCTGCTGGTCGGTCTTTTTCTTATTGCAAATATAACAGCGGCAATTGTAATTATTCAACAATTTCTTGGGCCTGATAATTTGCTGCTTGAAAGCATGGCCGGTGGACGCTGGCAAGTGTGGGCGCAAGAGGATGGTACTATTCGCGTTGTGCCACCGGGACACGCATTGATGCACTTTATGATGGTACTGTCGTTCTGTCTTGCCTTTTTTAATCGACACCGCCCTGGTTTGTTCTTGATGTACGGTCTTCAATTTCTTTTCCTGAATATCGGCTTAATTTTAACGTTTACTCGGGCTGGTTGGTTAGCATCTGGCATTGCACTTATTATCGTTGTGTTTGCTCTTTTGTTTCGATACCGAAAACGGGCATCGCGTACGGTTGCTGTTGCAATTTCATCGCTAATTTTATTTAGTAGCGTGATTGGTCTGCTAGGCCAGCAGCAGATGATTGGCTTGCCCAACACTGAGGCAGTGGTCGAGCGTTTCGGTTCACTATTTACACCAAGAGAAACGCTACAAACTAATTCGCTCCAATGGCGCTTGTTTGAATATGAAAAAGCGGTTGAAGCAATCAGTGCAAAGCCGTGGACGGGCGTTTCTTTAGGCAATAGCTACCGCGACGTAACTGTCTTTCAAGGTGAATCACGGGGTTTGTGGACAAACGGGGATCTTTCCAGTGATGTGATCTCTCGATACACTCGCTATATTCACAGTAGCTATCTTTCTATCGCCACAAAAATGGGCTTACCAGGGATTACAATCTTTTTATGGTTCTGCCTTGCTTTCTTGATTAGTAGCTGGAAGCTATATCGATCCGCTACAAATCCACAGGCATCTGGTATTGCGCTAGCAATCTTTGCTGCATTCTTGGGCTTAATGCAATGGTCCATTTTTCATGCTTGGTTTGTCGAGACAGAAAGCACGTGCGTGGTAGGGCTAATGACAGGTATTGTTGCCGCCGTGGCTTTTTTAGATAACAAATCATCTTGGGGTACAGAAGTAGATGTCTGATAAGACCGAGACGGAAAATCAGCTGGATATAAATGCTTCAGATGATGAGAACTCTGCTGGCAAGAATAAAAAGGAAGTAAGTCTATATAAAGGATTCGCTTTTACGAGCGTGGGCTCTATTATTAATATAATTGCCCTCTTCGCAGAGGCAATTATTGCCGTTCGCCTTCTAGCCAAAGTTGATTATGGTATCTATGTATTGTTGATTACTGTGACAAATTTTGTCATCATGGCAACAGATTTTGGATGTAAAATTTCTGTTACGCAATTGATTGCAAGTGGTAAGAAGGATCGACAAGCGGTTTTAACTAACAGCGTTATGGCATTACGCATTTTAATTTGTTTGGTTATGTCTGCCCTTGTCTGGTTTGGTCAAGGTTTGCTAGTTCGCATTGATCCAACCCGTGGATTGCTGCTTTATGCCGCGGCGATTCCAGCCATGTATATTGCCGCCAGTATTGAACAGCTTCTTGGCGGAATATTGAAGGGTTTCAAACAATATGATGCGGCAGCAATTGCGCAATCTGTGCGCAGCTTAACGCGCGTTGTGTTGTCGATTGGCTTGTTAGTTTTTTTCCAACTTGGCATCTGGGCGCTAGTTTATTCATGGATCATATCGTTCGCATTATCTGCTATTTATCAATATATAAAATTGCCAGTTTCAAAAAGATGGACGCTGAATCCACCTGCCATTCGCGACGTATTACGCTTTGGTTTTCCAATTCAGCTTAGTGCCTTTCTTTGGTATGTTTCATGGCAAGTTCACATTTTATTACTGAGCACATTAGCTGGCCCGGCAAGCGTTGCCCTATTCGATGTTGCAAACAAAATTCCATCGGCGCTGCATCGTTTTTCTGAATCATATATTTCGATCTTCTTCCCAACGATGTCAAGCCTATTAGCCGATAAGAGATACGGTCAAGCCAGTTGGATGCTTGAGCAATCACTAAGATTAAGCTCATTTGTAATCGGTATTGGTGTCCTCTTTTCTGTTCTGTTTAGCCGAGAAATTATGGGGTTACTTTTCTCCAGCGAATATGCTGGTACCGCCTCCGCATTTTCGCTGCTGATGGTAGCATTTCACATGACATTTCTTGTACACTTGCTTGGATATACCTTAACGTCAGCTGGGTATCCAGAGAAATCACTTGTTGAAAACTCGGTACGTGCCGTACTGAGTAGTATTGCCGGTGTTTTATTGATTCCGATATTCAACTTTCTGGGTGCCGCAGTTGGTCAGCTTATTGCAAATTACGCTGCAAACCCCGTTGCGCTTTGGCTTATGCGCCAGACAGAAATCAAGGTGAATGTTGCACCCTTTGTGAAACAGACGGCCATTCTGCTCATTTTCTGTATTGTTGGCTGGTTTATCGGTGATATGAATATCGGGCTTGCATCGAGTATCTCTTCTCGACTTGGAATGATTGTCCTCTTTATTGTTTCTAGCTTTATGCTTTCTACCGTGTCACAGAGTGATCTTCATATTGTGTTGCCAAAATCGATTATAGCAAAGCTTGGTATACGCAAACCCGAGCTATCTAACGTATTATAAGCTTTTATGAACTCATCTCTCGAAATTTTACGGTTCGATGAACAATGATGAGCCACTTGTAGGATATAAATTTAGCGATGAATTCAACGCTTGTCAGTATTGTAATTGCTAGCTGGAATCGAAAAGATGATGTTCTTGAAACGTTGCCATCGATTTACGAGCAAGATTACCCACATTATGAAATTATTGTTGTCGATAATGGATCCACAGATGGTACAGCTGAGGCGCTGCGAGAAGAACATCCCGACATTGTTCTCGTACCCTTAACGGAAAATTTAGGCGCAACCGGTGGTCGAAACGCTGGAATTGCTGTGGCACAAGGCGATATCATTTTTTTTCTAGATAGTGATTGCAATATGCAGCACGATACGCTTGTGAACACTGTGCGCAAATTTGAGTCAGATCCGCAGATCGGAATTTTGGGCTGTAAAGTATTAAATTACTTTACGGGTGAAATTGATGGGGAAACAGGCTGGGCATTTACAAGCTCTGTAGACGAAAATATGGAGTTCGAAAGTTTCAGCTTTTCGGAAACCGGCAGTGCAATACGTAAGGATGCTCTTGATAAAGCTGGACCTTTCTGGGATTTTCTATTTTTTGGCCGCGAGGGCGAAGATTTGAGTATCCGCGTTTGGAACGCTGGCTATACGGTAATATATTATCCCGATGCCATTGTGCATCATCGTGAATCTCCCGAAAAACGCGTCATCGGCAGCCAACGTGAATATTTTGATCTGCGTAATTGCTTCTATATTTACTTTACCCGCTATCCCTGGGATATGTTCCTTCGTGTGATGACCATGAAGGTTGGTAGCGCGACGCTGCGCGGTCTCCGTCGCGGCAATGCACACAAAACCGTCTTCCGCGCTCTTTCGGACTTAGTTCGTAACCTACCTTATTTGTGGAAAGAGCGTAATCCGATTAGTCGCGAAACGGCCAACCACTATTTCACATTACAACGCGAGCATGGCCCCTTAAGCTGGAGCATTGGTAGCTGGCTGCGTGCAAAAGTTTAGCACATTACATAATTATTATGAAAATTCTTTTTATTGTTCCAAACGTTCCCTATCCATTAGATAATGGTGGCCGGATACGCGTTTATAAGTTAATGGAAAGCCTGGCTAAACGCGGTCATGAAATTGACCTGCTCGCTTTTAATCGTTCTGAATCTGGCCCAGAAAACGCAGAAGCGCTTCAGAAGATTTGCAAGAATGTGGACGTGATTCCCTTGCTCGAACGGCAGCGCTTTTCCAACAAACGAAAAAGTCAACTCCTTTCCTTATTTCAGAGAACGCCTTACCAATATACTGCGCTTTATTCCGAGCGAATGCAAGATGTACTGACTAGTATTGTGCAAGAGCGAGACTATGATATTATTCAGTTTGAATTCTCGCAAATGAGCTACCATGAATTGCCAGATTATTCGAACTGCATTCTTGATCAGCATAATGTTGAGGCAGAGCTGTTGTACCGAACCTATACGGCTGAATCGAATTTGGTTCGTAAGCTCTTCAGCTTTATAGAATGGCGCAAATTCAACCGTGATGAGATCAATAATATCCAGAAATTCCCTGTTTGCTTGACTACATCCGCGCGTGATGCGGAGATGTTGCATGACGAAGCACCAAAACCGGAATATAGTGTGATCCCAAATGGTGTGGATTGCGCTTTCTTTTCTGACGATGGTCGAACAGCAGTACCAGATAAAAACACAATTATTTTTACGGGGACAATTGATTATCACCCAAATTTGGACGGGCTCAAATATTTTCTGCACGAGGTGTTTCCACTTATCGAAGAAAAGTTGCCCGACATAAAATTTTATATTGTTGGCCGCTCTCCCCCAGCTATGATTCAAGCATTTGGGGATGCTTCGCAGAACATAATTGTTACTGGCGGCGTTGAGGATATGCGCTCCTATTTTGATAAGGCTGGCGTAGTAGTTGTACCACTGAGAATTGGCGGCGGAACACGACTAAAAATTCTAGAAGCAATGGCAATGTCAAAGCCAGTTGTCTCTACCTCGATTGGTGCCGAAGGTATCGACACTACGCCTAGTACCGACATTTTACTTGCAGACGATCCTGCTGCATTTGCGCAGTCTGTGGTCGATCTACTTGCTGATGAAGAACGCCAACGCAACATGGGCCAAGCCGGTCGTCGTTTAGTTGAAGCAAAATATGATTGGCATTCTATTGCCGGTCAATTAGAAGAAACCTACGAACACTTATTAATAAAGAATTCAGCAAGTGCTACTGGCTCCTTTGTGCAACCCGAGTTAGCTTGATAGAGATTATGAGTCTTATGCAGCGTAACAATCTACATAAATATATGTGCGTTAGAAAATTGACCTTTGTTTTTCTATTTCTAATAAGCATACTGGGTCTTGCTGGCTGCGTAACTGCCGTGCAGACTGTCCATCCAACATATAAGGAAAATCAATCTAATTGCGACGAATTTGGTTCATTAACGCGCGAGCCTGATCAGAAAGTTGAAACATTCTACATATCCAAATTAGGGGATAATGCAGATGGGACTTCCTGGGAGTCAGCATGGAACGAGCTTAGTAATGTTGACTGGGGGAAAGTCTATCCTGGCGACCGAATCGTTATTGACGGTGGCGTAGAAAGTATGGTCTACGAAACCTCGCTAACCATTAAGCGTTGTGGAACAAGAGAGTTTCCTATTACGATTCAGCTTTCTGAGGAAGCAGGGCGTAACGGTCAAGCTGTGCTCTTTGGCGGCCGTAGCACCGAGTTGCCCTACTGCGGTCAACCTGACTACGTTTATCAGGACGATGCACTTGGAACAGGTATTAAGTTTGGTACTACTGCCAACATCGTGCTCGATGGAACCAAATGGAGCGGTATTGTCATCCATGGTTTCAATTCCACTGGTCTACGATTGGATAGCGGTGCTGAAAATATTACAGTACGTAACTTAGAGATTTTTGATAATGGCAGTGCTCGCCAACGCGACGATTCTCTTTGGTATCCAGACAGGCCTGGTATTTTACTAACTGGCACCGATATTCAATTTGAGCGCATGATTGTCCATGACAATGGTGCAGACTCGTTTCAGAGTTTGTGGAACTCGGAAGGAATTATCAACTTTACGTTACGTGATAGCTGGCTTTATAATAGTCGAATCCATCCAACTGTAGATGAATCCACAAATTTTTGTATGCATAGCGACGGCATCCAGATTTATAGTGGCGGAGAACAAGGGCCACTTCTAATCGAAGAGAGCGTAATTGGACCAGGCTTTACACAAGGCATTATTCTTGGGCAAACACCAAACGAGAACGGTGCAAGCGCAACCGTTAACGATGTGACAGTTCGAAATGTTCTATTCACAAAGGCCGCCGACAACGCGATTATGGCTTACCCAGACATTGAACCATCGAACTGGATTATTGAAAATGTGACAGCCCATTGCCCAAAAACTAAGGGGAACTGCATTTTATTGCAGGGTCCGGGCCACACAATCCGAAACTCGGTTTTTCATGGTTCAAACCTGCATATGCTTGAGGCAGAAAGCATTTATGACGAGAACTGTACTTGGCAAAATTCTGGCGCACGGATTGGCCTAAATGATGATCCAAAATTTCTAGACGCAAGCGAGAGTGATCATTTCTCCTTGGATAACTACAAGCTCTCGCCAGATTCTCCCTGTAGCGGGCTGGGCTCTAGAATAACCTCAGTTGAACAATTGTTAAAGAAATAATTCTTATGAATAGCTACCATATTTTAATGTTGCTCGAAAACAACCCATATCCTCAAGATACGCGGGTACGTTTGGAGGCACGAGCGCTTGCTGATGCTGGCTATCGAGTTGCCATAATTTGCCCGGTGGAAAAACCGCAACCTTGGCAAGAATCGTTAAATGGCGTTGACGTTTATCGATATCCGGCTCCGCCCGAATTTGATGGTTTTTTTGGATACATGCTGGAATATGGCTATTCATTAGTTACAATATTCTTTTTGACCTGGTACGTTTACTTCCGTCGTGGTTTTGAAATTATTCACAGCCATAACCCACCAGATATATTTGTTTTTGTTGCGCTTGTTTTTAAATTGTTGGGTAAACGATATGTATTTGACCATCATGATCTATCGCCAGAGGTTTATCAAGCAAGACAGGAAGGCGATGGATATGCAATCGTACACAAGGCACTTATTGCAGTCGAAAAGCTGAGCTGTCGAGTTGCTACACATGTTATTGCAACTAATGAATCTTATAAGCAATTGGATGTAGAGCGTAGTGGGATCTTGCCCGAAAAAGTCACGATTGTGCGCAATGCACCGGACTTTAGTCGGCTAACCGTATTAGAACCAGATCCAGAGCTTACCAAATCTGGTAAAACATTGATTGGGTATGTGGGCGTTATGGGCTATCAGGATGGCCTAGATTATTTGTTGCGAGCGCTACATCATTTGGCTGTAGACTTAAAACGTCCTGATTTTATATGCTACTTTTTAGGATCTGGCGCAGAGTTAGAAAATCTAAAACAGCTTGCAGTTGAACTGGGTATCGGCGAAAATGTCGTCTTCCCCGGCTGGCTAAATGGGGCCGAGCTGAGCCGCTACTTATCGTCAATGGATATTTGTGTTGACCCCGATCCATCTAACCCATTTAATGATCGCAGCACCATGATCAAAATGATGGAATATATGGCATTTGGGAAACCAATTGTCGCATTTGATTTACCCGAACATCGCTTTACGGCACACGATGCAGCACTTTATGTAGCCGATAACAATGAACTAGAATTTGCAAAAGCAATTGAACGATTGATGGACAATCCCGCTCTTTGTGCCGAGATGAAGCAGCTTGGTCGAGCACGAATAGCCGATGAATTAAATTGGGAATGCTCTGCAGCAAACCTGATCGGCGTTTATAGAAAATTACTTGAGACAGATATAATCTCGCCGAAGAAAATAGAAGAAGTGGCTAAGATCCCACAAACTTGAATATAAAGATATCTTGAATTTGAAGATATATAGAATCGATAGTTGATTTAAAGGTATATTCCAGCATGACTGATTACTATACCCACCCAACCGCCATTGTCGAAACTGACGATATTGGCACCGATACAAGCATTTGGGCCATGACCCATGTGATGAGAAATGTGTCGATTGGCCGCGAGTGCAACATCGGCGACCACTGTTTTGTAGAGTCTGGGGCGCGCATTGGGAACTATGTGACAATTAAGAATGGTAACATGGTTTGGGATGGTGTGACGCTTGAAGATGGCGTGTTTGTTGGCCCACATGCATTTTTTACCAATGATCTGTTTCCGCGGTCGTGGCGATATCCCGAAATTCAGCTCCCCAACGGAGAAGCACGAGAGTGGTTTACGCCAACAATGGTGCGGCGTGGTGCTTCGCTAGGTGCTGGCAGTATTATCATTGCGGGCGTCGAAATTGGCGAATTCGCCATGATCGGAGCCGGTGCGGTTATTACACGGGACGTTCCCGCACATGCACTAATGATAGGCAATCCGGCGCGCGTCTATCGCTGGGTTTGTCAGTGTGGTCTACCCATCAACTTTGCAGAAAGCAATGAAGCGCAAGTTGATGGGGATAATGTTGCCACTTGCTTAGCCTGTGGCTGTAGCTATGCAAAGGAAGACGGAAGCATTAGAGCGCTTGAGAAAGCTGCATAGCTGCTATCTGTTTTGTAAGCCGTATCAGAATTTATATTCGGGTACATTATTTTGAATATTGATATATATTGTCCCGGATTCAATCAGAATTCGGGATTTGTTTTAAGAGATACACGCCTTTTTAGAAAAGTACTGTCAAGGACCCATCTATGAAAAAATCAGCACTCCGCAATTTACTTATACTATCAACCTCTGCCATGCTGTTGTTTGATAGTTCCGTGCTGCGCATAAACGATAACGTTAAATCTGTATCTGCTGCTTCTCCATTGCAGCAGAATGTAGACAAGCAGGTCGCAGCCAATCAAGAATTTGACCAAGGATTAGTTGAATTTGAAAATTCTAATTGGAAAAAAGCATTAGCAAGCTTTCAGACTGCGCTAGAGCTTTATACGGACAGCGAAAATAATTATGGTCAGGGGCTAAGCCAGCTTTACATCGGTCAGGCCCGAGCAGAGTTAGAAGATTATGATGAGGCGCTTGAAGCATACGAAGCGAGCTTGTTAATTTGGGAAGAGACCGATAACTACGCAATTCAGGTGCAGACTCTCCAAGAAATGGGGTCGCTCTATATTCGCAGTGACGACGCAGAAAGTGCCGCAGACTTATACAATGAGGCATTGGAGCTGCTGAAAGAATCGGGCGATCAATTTGGCGAGGCGGAAACGTTATTTAGCATTGGTGAATTCTACGAGACTGAAAACGATCCAAAAAAGGCGCTTACTTATTTCGAAGATGCGTTGGCCCTTGCCGATGAGCTTGAGTTCCCTTCAATGCAAGCGCAATTTACCGAACGCATCGGACAATATTATGCATCACAATCCCAAATGAACAAGGCTATTGCCGCCTATCGAGATGCTGCTGAAATTTGGGGAGACAGTTACGATGTGCAAAGCCAAATCCGCGTGCTGCGAGAAATTAGCGCTTTGTACAAAGTAGATGAGAAACCCGCTCAAGAATTAGCGGTGCTTGAAGGTGCTCTAGAGATTGCCGAAGAGATAGGCGACTTTAGCTCTGGAGCACAGCTTCTGGAGCAGATCGGACAGCTCTATCAGCGAATCGACGATCCAGAAGAGGCGCTTGCTACCTACCAAAAAGCGGCAAATGTTTGGGGCGAGATGGGACTGCCTGATAGAGAAGTGTTGACGATTGCCAATATTGCTATACTTCATGCCGAACTAGGGCAGACCCGCCAAGCAAATGCACAATTTGCCAAAGCAGAGGAAATAGCCGCAGAGTTAGATGATGCTCGCATTCTAGGCAACTTTTACGAACGGATCGGCCTCTTTTACCGCCAGTTGGACGATTCGCAAAAAGCAATGGATGCGTACGAGCAGGCGCTATCGGCTTTTCAAACAAGTGGTGAACGCAATAGCGAAGGCCGGATCTACCGTGATATGGCCTTCCTTCAGTGGCAGGCCGGTAATGTTAGCCAGGCAACTGCCTCGTTTAAAAATGCGCTAACAGTTGCTGAGGAAATTAACGATCAAGCACTTGAAGCCAGTGCATCCGAATGGCTTGGGATTATTTACCGCAGCCAGCGTGAGGCATCGGTTGCACTAAAATTCTACGAAAGCGCACTAAGTACGTACCAAGAAATTGGACCACGAGCTAGTGAGGGGCGCGTTTTACGCGAGATTGGTCTTGTGCAGAAAGAGCTACTCGAACAGCCTAAAACCGCGCTTAAATCTTTCGAAGATGCGCTGGAGATTGCAGGCGATCTGGACGATCCAACGCTCGAAGCACAGACGCTAGAGCAGGTTGGCATTCTCTACCGAGATAGTGGAGATACCCAAAAAGCGTTGAGCGCACTACAAGCGTCTGCCAAAAAATGGCGCGAGTTAAAGAATCCAACCAACGAAGCATTAGTTTTGGGTGAGACAGCGCTTGTCTATGTCGCTGCGGGAAACGACGCCCGCGCCACAAGCCTCTTTGAAGAGGCCCAGGAGATTGCTGCCGAATCGGAAGATGGCGAACTTTCAGCCGGCCTGTTCGAGCGCATGGGTGCCTTTTACCGCAAAGCCGAACAGTTTGACAAAGCGGTCGATGCGTACGACGAAGCGCTGACCGTGCGCACCAACCAAGATGATTCGCTTGGTGTTGCCCGCATTCACCGCAACATTGCCTTTGTCTATCAGGCCGAGAAAAATTACACCGATGCCGCTAATTCCTTCAACGCATCACTTGCCATAGCCCAAGAACTAGACAATACCCGCATGATTGCAGAAGCCTCGGAGTGGCTTGGTATTCTCTATCGCAGCGAGCGGGATGGCACAAAGGCGCTGACTGCCTATAACGATTCGTTAGACGCTTGGAAAAGGATCGATGATGCGAGTGGCGAAGGGCGCGTACTGCGCGAAATCGGTCTCGTTTATGATGAGGTTCTTAATCAGGAGAGTAAAGCGGCCGAGTACTTTGAGTTGGCGGTTACGTTGGCAGAAGAAGTAGGCAATCAGCGTCTCGAAGCGCAGTCGCTCGACAAACTCGGTACGTATCAACGTGATACCGAGCAGCCGACGCTTGCCATAAATACATTGAAAAAAGCCGCCGCACTGTGGGCAACCTTGGATGAGCCATCAAACGAAATGCAGACCACTGCCGAACTTTCGCTTGCGTATGCCGCTGATGGCCAGACGGATCTTGCCAAGCGTACATTGGCCCAAGCGCAAGAGCTTGCGGCCGCCGCTGATGATGCGAAACTGTCGACAAATCTGCTTGAGCGAGTTGGTGCATTTTATCGCCAAGCGGGTCAATATGCAGACGCTATCGATGTATATGAGCAGGCACTGTCGGGCCTAGCTGATGATAATACGGCACAGGCACGTATTTTCCGTGACATGGCTTTTGTTTACCGTGATATGGATCGGACCAACGACGCAGAAAATCTGTTTGACAAAGCGCTAGCAATTGCCGTTACCCAAAACGACACGCAAATGCAGGCTGAGATGTACGAGTGGAAAGGCATTCTTGCTCGTGGCAAACGGGATGATGAGAGCGCTTTAGTGGCATATGAAGAGTCATTAAGCCGCTGGCAAGAGCTCGAAAATGTGGAAGGCGAAGCAAGAATATTGCGCGAGATTGGCCTTGTTTATAATGAGCTGCGTTCGGACAACGCCACAGCACTTGGCTACTTCGAAGACTCGTTTTCAATTGCAGAAGAATCAGGCGATCAACGCTTACAAGCACAAGCGCTTGATAAAATCGGCCAATTCCAAAGCGAAAACAGGCAAACGGATAATGCCGTTCTCTCGCTACAAAAAGCAAACGAAATTTGGGGAGAACTGGGCGAAACTGAGAATCAGGTTGCAAATCTGGTTGAAATTGCCTTGGCCTATGCCGCTTCTGGTCAAACGTCGCAATCTGAGTCATACTTTGGCCTAGCCCAGCAGGAAGCAAGCCAAAACGATCTAACGATTTCTGGTGATTTTTATGAGCGAATCGGCCGAGCCTACCGTCAATCTGGGCGTAATGATTTGGCCATGGAAGCTTATGAAAAAGCACTGTCAGGCCATCAATTGTTGGGCGATAGATCTGCCGAAGCTCGCGTTTACCGAGATATCGCCTTTATGCAGCAATCCAAGCGGGAATATGGTGCCGCCATTGCTTCATTTAATCAGGCGCTAGAAATTGCCGAAGCCTCAAACGATTTGCGTATGCAGTCCGAAATTGCCGAATGGCTGGGCATCATCAACCGTAGTCAGCGCAACAGTTCGCAAGCATTAGCCGCTTATCAGCGCTCGTTGGAGGGCTGGCAAACGCTAGAAGATCGCAGTGCCGAGGGTCGTATCTACCGTGAATTGGGTCTTGTCTATGACGAGTTGCTGGATGACAAAGTTACTGCACTCAACTACTACAAAACTGCCGCCACGATTGGCGAAGAAGTAGATGATCAAAAGCTGCTGGCTCAATCTTTGGATAAATTAGGGGTATTTTACCGCGACGGTGGTCAATATGAGGAGGCCCTGACGTCGCTCGAACAATCCATTGCGATTTGGGAGACGTTAGGCGATAGCAAGAGTCAATCCGTTGCATTAGCCGAATCGGCACTGGTCTATGCTGTGTCGGGTCAAACTGAGGAAGCGGAAACGATATTTGCCGAAGCTTCGCAGCTAAGCGGATCGGGCGATGGTGAGCTGTCGGGTAACTTGTACGAACGTTTGGGTAGCGCCTACCGAGACGCCGGTCAATACGCGCAGTCGCTTGACTCATATACGCGAGCGCTCAACACCTATCAACGCAACCGCGAACAAGAAAGCGAAATTCGTGTCCTGAGCGCATTGGGCTTTCTAGAGCAGAGCCAAAGAAATTATACAAAGGCCGCCTCTTCATTTACAAAGGCTGTTGCGGTTGCCGAACGGCTTGGTGATACAAAGCAAATTGCACAGACATCAGAGTGGCTAGGCATTGCATATCGCAGCCAGCGCAGCGGCTCAAACGCGCTATCTTCCTATCAGGATTCGTTGGCAGCGTGGCAAGAATTAAACGAACAGGTTGCGGAGGGTCGCGTCTCGCGCGAGATTGGCTTGGTCTATGACGAGGTGCTCGACCAACCAGAAGAGGCCATAGGCTATTATGAATCAGCCGTTTCACTTGCCGAGTTAACTAACGATCTAAAGCTAAAGGCTCAATCGCTGGATAAGATTGGTGCATACTATGTCAAAAATAATGACAGCAATCGAGCGCTTTCGATATTACAGCAATCGGCTGAAATCTGGCAGTCTCTCGGCGATAACAAAGCCGAAGGATTAGCGCTGAGCGAGATCGCTCTGCTCTATGCTGCGACAGGGCAAGGCACACAAGCAGAAGCAACGTTCAACCGAGCATTGGCGCTTACTGGCACGAGCGATGCTGGCACATCGGGTAGCTTTTACGAACGGCTTGGTTCCTTCTACCGCAAATCGGATCAATTTGACCAGGCAATCGATGCTTACCAAAAAGCGCTCGACGCTATAGCGCAGAGCGACACGCGCGAAGGCGAAGCACGCGTCTATCGCGATCTTGGCTTTATTTATAACGACACAAATCAAGACGCCAGAGCATTGGAGGCATTTACCACCGCCGAGAGAGTCGCAACGCGTCTTGGTGATAGCCGCACCCAAGCAGAAGCGACGGAATGGCAGGGAATCATCTACCGCAGCCAGCGCAATTCATCGGCTGCGCTTTCTTCTTATCAAAAGTCGCTAACGCTGTGGAAATCACTCGACGAACGTAAAGCAGAAGGGCGTTTGCAGAAAGAATTAGGCCTCGTTTACGATGAGTTGCTTAACGATAGTGGTCAAGCGCTGAACTATTTTAATGCCGCATTGATCATAGCCAATGAGCTAGGCGATCAGAAATTGAAAGCTGATTCACTAGATCGCATCGGTCGCTTTAATGCAGATCTGCGTCAGTATGATCAGGCGCTCTCTTCATTCAATCAAGCACTGGCGCTCTATCAGCAACTTGCGGACCCAAATGGTCAGGCACAGGTGCTTAGCCAAATCGCAGATGTCTACGAGAGTCGAGGGCAGGTTCAGCAGGCGCTTGGTTCATTGCAGAATGCCGGTGCGTTGGCCGATCAATTAGGCAACCAAGAGTTGAAGGGACGCGTTGCCGAGCGGTTAGGCAGCTTCTATGCGCAGAGCAACCAATTCGGTCCGGCGCAAAATTCTTATCAGCAAGCGTTGGCAATCTGGCGTACAGCTGGCGATAGAGTAAAAGAAGCGCAGGTGCTCAATGCATTAGGCAGTGTTTACAAATCATCGGGTCAATTGCCGCTAGCGTTGCAGACCTATCAAGAAGCGAGTAATCTAGGTCAACAGCTTGGCGACCGTAAATTGCAGGCCAACTCGCAAGAGCAAATTGCCAACTACTACTGGGGCCTCAGCCAGTATGATCAGGCGCTAGGATCGTTCAACCAAGCCTTGACGCTTTGGGGGCAGGTAGCCAACGCAGAGGCTAGCTTGCGTGTGCGCAAAAGCATGTGGACCATTTATACGATCAAGCGCGACTATAATTCGGCCATTGCTATCGGCGGCCAGCAGAATGGTATCATTTCTCCGCTAGAAGGTTCGACGGTAGGTGGCTTTGTGAATATTGATGGTGTTGCTCAACACCCAGAGTATCGTCGCACGCAGCTCGACTTGTTGCTCTTTGGCGAGGATAATCAAGCGCGACCGATTGTGCTTGAATACTTCCCAACTTGGGGTACTTTCGACACAATCGACACAACGCAGCTCCCAAATGGTAACCACATAATTCGCCTGCGCGTCATCCGAGCCGACACAAATTATGATGAGTTCAAGGTGCGGATTACGGTGAATAATTAATAGTTAGGCATATAGCATAGAAAATAAAGAGGGGTTTGGCATTGTATCCAAATCTCCTCTTTATTTTCTATGCCATATACTACTTCCCCGTCCAAACCGGCTCCCGTTTCTGCATAAATGCATCGATTCCCTCGCCCACGTCGTCAGCCATCATATTGCAGGCCATCATCTCTGCGGCGTAATCGTACGCCTCGTCCATGCCCATTTCAAGCTGCTTGTAGAACATCTCTTTGCCAATCGATACCGCGACCGATGACTTGGAAACAATCGAATCCACAAGCTCTTGCACAGTCGCATCAACCTGATCCGCTGGCACCGCGCGGTTGATTAGCCCCTCTTTTTGGGCCTTGTGCGCATCGATGAATTCACCCGTCAGCAGCATCTCCATTGCATGCTTGCGCGAAACGTTGCGGCTCACGGCTACTGCTGGCGTCGAGCAAAATAGCCCTACGCGAATACCCGAGGTAGCAAATTGTGCTGTATCAACAGCCACGGCTAGATCGCATGCCGCCACCAACTGACATCCTGCCGCGGTTGCCAATCCCTGTACCTTAGCGATCACTGGCTGAGGCATTCGATTAATGGTCATCATCATTTGGCTGCACTGTGCAAAGAGCGAATCGTAGTACGTCTTTTCTAGCCTAGCCCGCATCTCTTTTAGATCGTGGCCTGCACAAAACGCTTTGCCCTTTGCAGCCAAAATCACTACCCGCACAGATGAATCTCCAGCAATAGCGTCAAGCTCTTTTTGCAGCGCTGCTAATACCGCCTCGGACATTGCGTTGAACTGTTTTGGGCGATTGAGTGTCAAGGTGGTTACGCCATGAGCATCCGCGCGTAGAATCGCTGGCTCGTCTGCTACTTTTTCATCTGCTACTTTCTTATCTGAAATAGAATCTGCTACAGCACCCATAATCGATTCTCCTTATAATTCAGTCGTTCGCTTGCGCAAAACGAACTTCTGTGTCTTTCCCGTGCTCGTCTTCGGCAGCTCTCCAAAGACCACCTTTCTTGGACATTTAAAGTGCGCCATGTTTTCGCGGCAAAATTCAATGATTATCTCTTCGGTCGCAGTTGCGTCAGCTTTCAACGTCACAAAGGCACACGGTGTCTCCCCCCATTTCGGATCAACCTTGGCGACTACTGCTGCATCTTGTACGGCGGGGTGACGGAACAAGACATTCTCGATTTCAATTGTCGAAATATTTTCTCCACCAGAAATAATGATGTCTTTGGAGCGATCTTTTAGCTGAACGTATCCATTCGGATGCATTACACCCAAATCGCCACTGTGAAACCAGCCACCACTAAAGGCTGCCGCAGTGGCATCAGGATTCTTCAAATAGCCCATCATCACATTATTGCCCCGAAAGAAGACTTCGCCAATCGACACCCCATCGGCTGGAACAGGCTCCATCGTTTGTGGATCGGCAACCATCAGTCCCTCTAACATGTGGTAGCGCACACCTTGTCGCGCCTTCATTTCGGCTTGATCTTCAATCGGCAGATTGTTCCACTCGCTATGCCAATCGCACATTACCGCCGGGCCATATGTTTCGGTCAAGCCGTAAACGTGCGTAATCGTAAAGTTACTTTCTTGCATGGCCTGCAACACAGCCGCCGGTGGTGGAGCCGCTGCGACCATCCCTTTAACGCTATGCTGCTTCTTGGCCCGCAGTGCCTCTGGCGCATCGACCAGCATACTGTGTACAATCGGCGCACCGCAATAGTGGGTTACGCCCTCATTGCCAATCAGCTCGTAGATCTGCGGTGGATCCACTTTGCGCAGGCAGACATTTGTGCCAACCACTGCCGCCATTGTCCACGGGAAACACCAGCCATTACAGTGGAACATAGGCAGCGTCCACAGGTATACGGGGTGTTTTGCCAAGTCCCACGCTAGAACATTGCTCACCGCGTTGAGGTATGCTCCACGATGATGATAGACGACACCCTTGGGATTGCCGGTTGTGCCGGATGTGTAATTCAAGCTGATTGCCTGCCATTCATCCGCGGGCGGTGTCCACTCAAAATTTGGATCACCTTCATCCAACAATTCTTCATACGTTAACTCGCCCAAAAGCTCGCCGCCATCTGCCAGCGGATCGTCAATATCAATTACAAGTGGTGGGTTATCCAGTTGCGCAAGCGCATCTTTAAGCGTCGTCGAGGCTTCACGGTCGGTCAACAATACTTTTGTTTCCGCATGATCAAGCATAAACGCGATGGTGGCAGCATCGAGCCGCGTGTTGAGCGAATGCAGCACGGCACCCGTCATGGGCACGCCAAAGTGTGCTTCGTACATCTGCGGTGTGTTAAAACCCATGATCGATACCGTGTCGCCAAAGCCAATATCTCGTTGATGTAGGGCAGAGGCCAATCGACGGCTGCGTTCATACGTTTGCGACCACGTATAACGTTGCGCACCATGTACAAGCGAGAGATGATCTGGGTAAACTTGGGCGGTTCGTTCTAGAAAACTAAGGGGGGAAAGGGGGACATAATTTGCTGGAGTTTTTTCTAATCCAGCTGAGTATGGATTGTTGGTAGCCATCTTCTTCCTATCAATTAATAAGCAATCATTTGTAAGCCCATCTGGGTAAAATAGTAATCAAAACTGAATACGGATAGCCCTACCGCACGGGTGATCCCTCAACCGGAATCGTCAACTCGATGCTCCCTTTGGCAACAGTCGGTTGTTCCATGCGCCAGCCGAAGATCGAATTTGAATAGCGCAGATACTCGTCGGGGTTCAATACCTGCTCAATCATATAGGTCGATCCAGTCAAAATGATTACGTCGTCCCCCGTGCGCATGGATCGTGCAACCTGTAACGCCTGCCGCGGATCGGCAATCACAAGCGAAGGCGTCTCTCCCGTCAGCGAATCGATCTGGCCGCGCACAACCTCTGGGTCCAGCCCCTTAAATGACGCACCTGTCACAATGATGGATTTCGCTACCTTGGCTAGCTCGGGGAAGACATCCAGCGGCATCTTATTGCTCGATGCGCCGAGCACCAACAGCTTGCCTACTTTCCCAAAGCGTACGTTGATCTCGCCTGTAAGCGCCCGCACCTTTTCTGCATTGTGCGCAACATCGGCATAGACATGTTCATCTACCTGCGAAAAACGCCCGACTAAACGCGCCGCCACAAACTTTTCAAATACCTGCGCTTCGTCGATTTCTGGGTAAAAATGGGTCAACGTGGCAAATGCCAGCCGCGCGTTTAATTGTTGATACGACGCGCTCAACAGCGAGTTAACCGGAATCGCTTCACCTGTACCATCGACCACTTGCTGCGCAAATTGCGCCGCATCAGCCCGACTCACAACCGTCAGCGGAGCGTCTACGCTCTGCGTAACTGCTTCAATCAATGCCAGCGTTTCGGCATCTTCATCGCTCGTAAAAAATGGCGCACCCTGTCGCGCAATGCCCGACTTGTCGAGCGCCCGCTGCCACTGCTTTTTGCCCAACATATGCGCATGATCGCTGCCCACATTGGTCAACACGCTCGCCACCGCATCCAAGCTACGCGTCTGGTCATAGCGGCCACCCACACCCGCCTCGATAGCCGCCCACTCTACGCCATGATGCTCGAAAAGCGTCAACGCAATCAGGATCGACGCCTCCAAAAACGAATGCACGTGGTCGCCATTATTCAGCGCCAAATCGATACAGTGCGGCTTAATCCTCGTTTCCCATGCCTGCGTAATATCATCCCGTTCCGCAAACTCGCCATTAATGCTAATGCGCTCACGATAATCAAAAAGATGCGGGCTTAAAAAGGCACCTGACTTGCCTACGCACGAAAATCCAAGCTCTAAAAAACGGCTCGTAGATCCCTTGCCGCTTGTGCCCGCCACATGGACAAACTTTGTCGGGTGACCCTCCGGCCACAATGTACGGATCGACCGGCGCAGCAACTCGAGCCGCGCCAATTTCGGGATACTCCACTCCGCGTGGAAGATCTGATCCACCGTATTGTAATAAGGAAAATTCGGCTCACTCACCAAGTAAATACCTCGAAAAACAACCAATTTGCAACAAAAATGAAATCGCCACAAAAACACAAGATGCACAAAAATTTAAAAAGTAGTTTTTTGGTTTCTGTGTTTTTGTGGCTAAAAAGAGCGGTACTATTAACTAATTCAGCTTTTCTTCTTTCAATGTCGCGTGGATTAACGCAATCTCGCTTTGGATCAATGTCTGCACATCCGAAACAAGCGACTCAACCTGAAATTCACCCTTTTCACCCGTGCGCCGCAACTGAGTCTCTACAATTCCATTTTCCAAGCCGCGGCCACCCACAGTCAAGCGAATCGGAATGCCCAATAATTCGGCATCTTTGAACTTTACTCCAGGGCGTTCGTCACGATCATCAAAGAGTACATCAATGCCCGCAGCCACCAATTCTTTGTACATCTGATCACCAGCTTCGGCAACTTCTGGCGATTTCTTGTTCGCTAAACTTACCAGCGAAACTTGATATGGTGCAATCGTAATCGGCCACTTAATCCCATTCTCGTCGTGATGCATCTCAATCACGCAAGCAATCAATCGATCCGAACCGATGCCGTACGAACCCATTACAATCGGCTGCGTTTTGCCATTCTCATCCAAATAAGTGGCCCCGCACGCAACGCTAAACTTTGTACCTAATTTGAAAATATTGCCAACCTCTACCCCACGCACCGCCTTCATCGGTTCGCCACTTAGCGGGCACGCATATCCCTCTGCCGCCGCGACGATGTTCGCAACGATATCGGCCTCATAATCCCGCCCATAGTTAGTGTGCAGGTAGTGTATACCGGGCTTATTTGCCCCAGCCACCAGGTTTGGGCTATCTGGTATCAGGTCATCTACGACCAGCAGCACACCGTCTCGGTTAATGCCAATTGGCGATCCGTATCCCGCCTCGGCTCCGATGGCCATTATTTCTTCGACTGTGGCTGGACGCAACGCACGCGCGTTGATGGTCGCCGAGAGTTTTGTCTCGTTTAGATCCATGTCGCCACGAATCACCGCAAAGACAAACTGCTCGCGTATCTCCATTCCGCCATCTTCCATTGGCTCGCCATCCACCTCGGCAACCAGAAAAATAGCCTTGGCGGTCTGCGACTCTTCAATCTTCAAAAAATCAGCCAGTTTTGCAATCGTGTTAACATTCGGCGTTTCTACCTCTTTCAGTGGCTTGGCATTATCCTCTGGGGGCGTTGGCTTTTGGAAGTTGGCGACTTGTCGATTCGCCATATAGCCCGAATCTTCACAGATCAGCAGCGTATCTTCGCCGATGGGCGTCAGCGCCATAAATTCGTGCGCCTCGGTACCGCCCATCATGCCGACATCACTCTCCACGGCGACTACGTCGATACCCGCTCGGCGGAAAATGTTAAAGTAGATCTGGTAGAATTTGTCGTACCAAACATCCAACCCGTCCGTATCCTTGTCGAAAGTATAGGCATCTTTCATGGTGAACTCGCGCACGCGGATCAGCCCGGCTCGTGGGCGTCGTTCATCACGAAATTTAGTCTGGATCTGGTAGAGCATAAAGGGCAACTGGCGATAGCTGCTCACAACTTGGCTCGCGAGATCTGCAATCACTTCTTCGTGCGTCATGCCCAAGCACATGTCGCGACCATGGCGATCTTTCAGCCGTGCCATATCCTTTCCAATCGCCTGCCAACGCCCCGAAGCCTGCCATAACTCAGCCGGCTGGACCACCGGCAGCACAACCTCCTGCCCATCGATTGCGTTGTGTTCATCGCGGATAATATCTTCGATCTTCTGCTTGACGCGCATCCCCAGTGGCATATAATCGAAGAGTCCTGCGGCTAGCTGGCGCACCAATCCCGCGCGCAGCATTAACTGATGGCTAATAATTTCTGCTTCCGCAGGTACTTCGCGTAACGTTTGGAAAAATAAGGTCGACATCCGCATGGGATCTGGTCTCCGATCGAGTTGGCTAACGATACCGCTCCGTCTCATCTATGGCATAGCTAGGTAAATAATATGAATGCAAGGTTTTACTGAATGATAATAGGCAACTGTTTAAGATAGTGCCGGTTGGGTGCCCACGGCGGTTTATGGGTGTGTCGAAACCAAACGGGTTGACCCTTTCGCTGGCTTCGATACGGCTAACTGCCGCCTGCTCAACCGACGCTCTTTAGTCAAACAGTTACAATAATCTTTAAATTTTACCAAAGGAATGAAACATGTCCGAAAATTGGTATTGTGGAAACTGACCTCGGACTAAAATAAAAAACGGGGCGCAGACCGAACAATCCGATCCGCGCCCCGCGTCATCTACTCTTATCAATCTCTAACCGCAGCCGATACTCCTCGGCCATCAGCGAATCGAGCCTCGATTGCAGCGCTGCAATCCGTCGATTGATGCGCCTTTGCTCAACGTATCGACCAAGAAATGTGCCAGCCGTTGGCTCTCGATTAGTTGATGCAAGGCGTTGTCGTGTCTGCGCAATCTGGCGCTGCACCTCAAACTTACGGCTAATCCGCTGCTCTCGGCTCATTGGCTAGCTAATCCGAGAAGTCTCGTGGCTCACGTGGTCGGTAAATAAGGTAGGCTAGACCAACACTAATCGCATAAATAATCAACAATGGAGCCATAACCACGGCCATGTTGATTGGATCAATTGTCGGCGTAATCAGCGCGGCTACGATTGAAATAACCACTATCGCCTGCCGCCAAACTCGCCGCATCCCAGGGCCACTGACCATGCCAATGCGTGCTAAAAAGCTGACCACGAGTGGTGTCTCAAACGATACCCCGATCCAAAAGACAATGCGCGTAACTAATACTACATACTCATCGATAGCCCATTGCTGTGCAACCACATCACCCTGAAAATTCTGCAAAAAACCGATAGCAACGGGCAGCATTACGAAAAATGCAAAAGCAGCGCCAATTGTAAAAAGAACCAATAAGCCAGGCAACGACAGGTAAAGTATCCGTTTTTCGTTAGGATACAGACCTGGTGCAATGAAGCCCATGATTTGAAACGCAATTACTGGAATCGCCAGAACAGTTCCCGCTGTAAATGCAATTTTGAACGTAATAAAGATCGTATCCGTCGGCCCCAAGGCTTGTAATTTAGTATCGTAGTCGGATAAGGGCGAAACAATAAATTTTAGTAGATTAAACTCCGTGCCAGGGAAGTCTGATATTGTTAGAAATAACCCAATAAATGTGCCTACTGCAAGCGCAGCCACCACCCACATCAAACGCACACGAAGCTCTATCAAGTGCTCCATTAATGTCATTTGGCTCTCGGCCAATGGGTTATCTTCTTCTGGGTCTAGGGCGTCTGCTTGTTGGGCCACGGTTAACTTTCTGCCGCCGGATTAGTAGGTGTATCTGAACTAGCCGCAGATGAATCACTGTTCATATTTTCTACTGACGAGTTGTCGCCATTACTGCTTAATTCTTGCTTGGTTGAGTTGGCTACATCAATACTCTGGCTTTTCGCTATTTTTTCTTGCATAGTTGGGGGAGCAATCCGATTCTCTTCTACAGGATCATCATCATCAAGAGAATCACTATCAAGTTGAGCTACTTCGGGCATACCAACGCTAGACTCTGCATCTTTACTAGATTTTGATGCTTCATCTTGAGTTGGCTTTTTAATCACGCCGAGATTTGGCGTGCGATTTTTGTAGGGTTCGGTCGAAGCCACGTTGGATGGATTCGTTTGGACTTGAGGCTGATATCCATTTTTCGCATCCAAATTGTTCTTCTGAGCGCCGTTCTCCCCAACAACTAGATCTCCATTTCTACTCTCTGGCTCTTGACTCTGAATACTGGATTTTTCTTTTGCTGTATTATTCGTACTTTTTTCAGCAGCTTTTTGCTCGGCGGTCTGCTTACTAACGCTCTTGTTTTTGGGGAGTGGTTTGGTCAGGTCGTTAATCGGTTGCGTCACTTCATTCATTAGCTTACGCGGATCAAGCTCTTCTATCATCGCGATCTCTTCGCTAAATTGCGAGGTCAACTCACTCGCCAATCCACGAAGTTGAGCAAGTAACTTGGCAAGCTCGCGCAGCATACCGGGCAAGCGCTGCGGGCCTAACACAACGAGAGCGATTATTGCTATAAAAATTAGTTCGGGCATTCCTATCCCGAAAATATTTGTTCCAAACATTTACTTTACTGGCCTTTGCCAAACAAGCATTACCTGCTGGCATAGGGGTTGAGGTCAAGTATTTAATGCAGACCCCAACACGCCATTAATAAATCGTGGGCTTGTGTCGCTGCCAAATGTTTTGGCTAACTCGATGGCTTCGTTGATGACGACCTTGGGCGGCGTATCAATCTCTTCGCTGGCAATTTCAAAAAGAGCCAACCGTAGAATATTGCGGTCGATAAGGGCTAGCTCGTCTACTGGGCGATCAGGGGCATTCTTACCAATCAAGCTGTTCAGCAGATCTAGATTGTGCAAAACTCCACGCACAAGTCGTCGTAAGAATTCTGCGCCACCTTCATCAAAAGTCGTTTCCACCAAACGTTCTTGCAAAACGGTATTTGTAGGATGTTTTGTACTGTCTATCTCGAATAGTGCTTGCAGTGCTACTTCACGTACCTGATGTCGCTGCGATCCAGATGCACTTGAATCGGATCCTGCTATTGAGTCTGCCATAGTTCGAATATCGTCGCTGAATGGTTGTTGCTATTGTTGTGGCATACTCATTTACGCCATGACCAAACCACCGTCAATGCTAAGCACTTGACCTGTGATAAAACCTGCCCGTTCTGATGCTAAAAAGGCAACGCCCCACGCAATTTCATCTGGCGTACCCATGCGCCCAAGCGGCGTAGTCGAAAGAATCCCATCTCGTTGATCGTCATTTAATACATCTGTCAGCGCCGTTGGGATAAATCCCGGCGCAATCGCATTAACCGTAACATTACGTGGAGCCACTTCGCGTGCAAGGCTTTTGGTGAACCCAATAATGCCCGCCTTGCTTGCCGCATAATTCGTTTGCCCGGCCTGACCCGAAAGACCAACAACGCTGGATATGTTGATGACGCGCCCCCACCGTTTTTTAAACATACCGCGCAAAACCGGACGCGTGACGGCATAGATACTCTTCAAATTTGTGTTGATGACCGAATCCCACTCATCTTCTTTCATGGAAAGGAGCAGCGTGTCGCGCGTGGTGCCTGCATTATTAACGAGAATATCAATTCCGCCTAAATCAGCCTGCACTGTTTTAATAAGCTCGGCAGCTTGCTCTACGTCACTAACATCTGCCTGGTAGATGCCACATTTGCCACCCGCGCTTCGGATTGCCTCTGCTGCACTCTCGGCACCATCTGCGTTGCCACGGTAGTGGATTGCTACCTTTGCGCCGCCTGTTGCGAATTCTTTGGCAATGGCAGCACCAATGCCGCTACTGCTGCCCGTTACCAAGGCTACTTTCTCAGAAAAATCCATGTCTCTTCCTAATCTCTTTCTACCAGTAAGGCCATTCCAAAAAATAAAATATACAGTATGGCTGGAAGCTACTCCAGAAAATCGCTAGAATTCGTATAATTATTTTCTGGTTTAGCCTAAATCAGAACAAAAATGTAGGGAAAAATTAATAGTTTGGTGGGTATAAGATACCAAGCCTTCCGGCTAGTATACTGTTTCTATTATACCGTTGAAGTATAGAAATAGCGAATGGTTGATTGCACTGACTTTCTTCAAATGTTGGTTCTCTGAGGTATTGTGTGGGTAACTAGGAATGAATTCCCAGCCTGATACGGAAAACGTGATAAATCACGTTAAA